>Ga0214543_1005742_pt1 | contig 22557 bp, 15 predicted proteins | sample CNSS2metaG_FD_160094 | JGI IMG/M metagenome (GOLD analysis project Ga0214543, IMG submission 160094) | Root nodule microbial communities from cowpea collected in UCLA plant growth center, Los Angeles, California, USA - CNSS2 | ecosystem: Host-associated > Plants > Roots > Nodule | place: USA... | reverse complement strand
AATACCTCAGGTGAAGAGCGAAATATATAATATGGTTATTATTGTTTGTGAATTGATGCTTAAAATGTCTTTGTTTGCCGATTATTGTTCCCCCTTGTATGCAGACAAACGAATTAGCAATGTAAAAGTTTTCATATATTTAAATAATTTTTTAAATAATTCATGAGATGACAGAAGAACCAATGACTTCATCATATTCTTCATTGGTATATGATGTATTATTTTTAAAAATGTGTTTATATAGTCTAAGAAATAATATTATATATTTTCTATCGTGTTATTTAATAAAATATAAATAAAAAAATTACATATTTTTGTTATGTTAATTTAAAAAAATTTATTTATAAGATAATTAATTAAGTAATTTATTATCAAAATTATAATTAAAGATTAAAGTATAATGTATATAATATGATAATCAAATTAATTAAATATTTAAATTATAAATAAATATAATCAAAATATTTGATAAAATTTACTCAAATATGAGTAATTTACAATTTAACTATTGTGAATCTATATAATTAGAAGTCATAAATGGTTATTAAAAAATTTTAAAAAATATTATAAAATAATGTTTGGGTTAAGTGAGTTGTCAACTCATCCTAAACCTGGTTTGAATCTAGGGTTAATTGGGTTGGGCAATCCATTTTTGAAAAAGCTAAATTTTTCTTGATCTAATTTTGCTTGAATTTGTGGTGAGCCAAGTTGACTCAGAAGTTAAAATCTATTTTAATATCTTTATTATGAATACTGTAATAAAATAATAATAATTATTATTGAATAAGAACAAATTATTATTTAATAATAAATAATTTTTAAAGAAGTGACTGTCGTATGTACTTGGAAAAAATGGAGAATGGTGGACAAGGAAAATAGAGAACAATGTAATTGGAAGGCAACATTTTGTGTTTGTCATTGTGAGGGAGTTATACTGTGAATGAAGACTTGAGGATATAAGCAACATGGAGTTAATGCATGTGGATGAGGCTGAGTATTAGGGTTCATGTTTAATTTTCTTACTATTTTTAGCATTCATAGTGTCTATCAACAAATAATGATATAAACACGTACCATTATCTTACGATTTTAGAAAAAAAAAATGAAACAAAAACCTATATAAATCATAAAATACGGATCTAAAGCCATCGAATAAAACCTTGAATCATTTCGGCATTAGATTACTTTTGGTCCCATAGGAAAAGTCCTCTGTATAATGCTAATTAGGCAATTGCTTCCTGCAACTGTGAGGTTAAAGGGACCAAACGTGCAACTCCAGAAGAATGCATAGGGTTAAATCATTAAAACACCTTTAAGGTTAGTTTTAATATTTCACACATTTGATTGAGTGCAGAAAGAAATTTGAGGGGTGCAGGAAGTAATAGCCTTCTAATTAATAAGTATTAAATATTTTTATACTTTACGAGTGTGATATAATAAAAAAATATTGTACAAGGATTTTGTTAAATAGGTATTGTAAAAGGCTAATAATCTTATAAAATGAATAGTTTTTTAAGAATGTTTTAAAGATAATTGTGGGAGGGAAATAAATATTTGATGAAGATTTATATTGAATTTGAAATCATTAAATATTTGTTGTTGTATTAATTTATTGTTACTTCTTTAAGTGGAAAAATTGTGTTTTTATTGATCTATATATTATTAAATAATAAAATTTATTTTTATTTGCTTAAAATAAAAAGATCTTAGAAGAAAAACTTCAAAATATAATTATAAAACAAGTGCATTCTCTCATGGTGTATAGATTAATATTTTTGATTGAATAATAATAATATAAGAAATCTTTAAATATAGACTATTTTATCTTTTAGTGAACCTATATTAAGAAATACTTTGACCTTTCGATCTTGTATTTAAGTTTTATGCACTAAAGATTAAAATTACACACTCAAACAATGGTATTTTTTTTACATATGCGAAAAAAAATTGTTCGGATATTACGAAAATGGGCAAGTCAAAAACATATTATGAGTCATGCGGATTTATGATGACTTAAAAAATGTGAAGTTGTCAAGAGTCATGACGACTTTAATATTAATATTTTGTACTAGAATCGTCGTGATTCTTGATGACATTAGTATAAAACATTAATACTCAAGTTATCTTAACTATCACTTTTTATAAATTAATATTAACATTGAAGTCGTCATGACTCTTGACAACTACTGTGCATCTGAAGTTGAAGTAATGTGGAGTCTACACAACTTAGCCCATGATCTATATTTTTTTTTTCAAACTTGTCCATTTTCGTATTTTTAGGCAAACTACCCCACTTATGTAAAAAAATCGTCAAACAACACTCACTTTGGTCGTTTTTCTTCCAAAAATTCGAATAGTTGGACATGGCAGTCATCTACTCACACTTTGTCTTGGCCTTAATGTTAGACCTATCACAAGATTGGTCATCTTGCATCTAAATGCTAGCATCGTTTGAATTAGGATTTTCAACCATCTTCTCAAGCACATAATTCTTAAGTTTCCTCTTAAAATAAAGTTTTTTTTTATAGACAAAATATATATATATATATATATATATATATATATATATATTAAAGTACTTGGGGTACTTCAACCTGTATGCATGTATAGAGTTTCTTGTCATAAAGTCTTTATATAATTCATTGTTTGGACTTGTACAAATAAGATTCAAATATTCCTACCTAAAATCATCCAATCTAGGTTTTATACATTCAAATACTCATTCTGAACAGAGGGTAGTAAGCATTTATCCTTGAGATGTTATCTAAGTCTACTTTTCCATCTTATATGATTACTTTTGTTTGCTGAATTTGCACACCAATGTTTACCTAATACATTGAGATTCGTCATAGAAGTGGTTTGCTTTCTCGAATTGGGACAACTCCTATTGCACTTTGATTGAGATAACACGTGGTGTCTTCGTGGTCTTTCTATAATAGTGAACAACTTTTGTTTCTTCCACATTCCAATTCATCCTTCGTATATCACCACATCTACAAACAGAACAAGAAACCCGAACTATGGTATTAAAATTAGTCCACCCCCCCTCAACACCCTCCTTACATGTTTCAAGCCAGACAACTACCTTCTAATCTGTCTAACCATATACTATTGCGAATGACTATGATATGTATAACACCTTTTTCGAGATGTCAAATGTAAATTTTTTTCTCATTTAAAACGTGAAGTACAACCTCCGTTACCATCCTATTAAATAGGAAATTTTCACAATTATTTTATTAAAAATAACACTTATAAAAAAACTCATTCAAAACCTCTTTATTCATCAATATAGATATATCGTTCCTCCAAACCAATAGCTTAAATTGTCAAAGTGAGACTTAATCTCAAATCCTTCAAATGCGAACTCAACCACTACACTATTACATTTTTTTTTCATAACATTTTTTTTTCAAAGGTTAAATCAAAACTCCCCAAAGCTGCCTCACGAGCTCCTCACAGCCAAGTCTCTCCAACTGCAACAACTTCTACTCCCGTACAACGTAAGTCATATGATCATCGCAAGTGGAAACCGCATCCACAAACATGCAAGGGTGAGCTAACCATGTATCACATTACATAACATGCATATTAACATGTAACACACATAGCATATTATAATGTAACATAACTCATTCATAAAAAAAGAAGGTTAAAATACCTTTTTGGTCCCAATTTTCTTCAAGTTTTTTCAAATAAGTCCTAATTTTCGTTTTGTATTCAAATAGGTCCCAATTTTCGTCAATTTTTTTCAATTAAGTCCTTTTTTGCTAACACCGTTTAAATCATTAACGATCATGAACAGTGACTGCCACGTGTCACTTCGTGGTTTTTTTGAATTTTTTTATTTATTTTTTAAATTTTTTTTAATTTTTTTAATTTTTTTTAAATGTACACATGTCAACCCAGTAGCGTGCCACGTGTCACTTCATGGTTTTTTTGAATTTTTTTTATTTTTTTGAATTTTTTTAAAATTTTTTTAAATGTCCACGTGTCAACCAAGTAGCGTGCCACATGTTAAAGACAATGTTTTATATTCAATTTGGTCCCTATATTTGTTATTTTTGTTCAATTTAGTCTCAATTTTTGTTTAAAATTGACCAATTTTGTCCCTATCAAAGATGTGACCAAATTTAATTTTTATATCAAAGTTATAATGATGTGAATTTTAATATATTATATAAAAATATTTAATAAAAAATGTGAATTTTAACATAAAAATTAAATTTGGTTTTAATTTGTGGAGGGACCAAATTGGTTAATGTTAACAAAAATTGGGACCTAATTGAACAAAAATAACAAATATTGGGATCAAATTGAATATAGAACATTGACTTTGTCACGTGACACACTATTGGGTTGACATGTGGACATTTATAAAAAATCAAAAAAATAAAATAAAATAAAAAAATTCAAAAAAACCACGAAGTGACATGTGGCACACTACTGGATTGACACATGTACATTTAAAAAAATTTAAAAATAATTTAAAAATAATTTAAAAATAAAAATAAAAAAAATTCAAAAAAACCACGAAGTGACATGTGGCAGTCACTGTTCATGGCCGTTAATGATTTAAACGGTGTTAGCAAAAAAGGACCCAATTGAACAAAATTGACAAAAATTGGGACCTATTTGAACACAAAATCAAAATTAGGACTTATTTGAAAAAAACTTAACGAAAATTGGGACCAAAAAGGTATTTTAACCAAAAAAGAAAACTCCACCAATACATGTTCTCAATACCACAACTTGAACTCATCAGAATATTATCACCAAGTAATATTAACGGTATGTCACTCTCTCATAACTAACCATTATACCTTTCATGCGCACCAACGCTTCTTAGAAAAGTCTTTTCCTTTGCTTTCCATAGACTTACTAGCAACAACTCCACCCGCTCGACAAATCTTTGGGTGGAGCTCTCTTGCTAAGTTCATGTTAAAGACTTACAAAGGAACGCAACCCCTTTACCCTGACTTGACAAAGTCTTCTAGGTAAAAAAATCATCCTAGCTTTACAACTATCAAAGAGTTTATACTATCTCATCACATATGTACACCCATATAGATCATACATCATCACAAGTTCAAACATACATCAACTCATCATGCAATTACATCATATCATGTCACATTATCATAAGATTAATCATAAATCATCATCATATCATAACTCAAGCATTATTTCCTTACACTTAAGGTTTTTAACATATAACTCACCCAAAAATTCTACACCAAATAGTAAAGAAGCAACCACATTTTTAAACCAACAATAACACCATGTTAAAACAAACCACAACAACAAAACAACAAGTCCTATAGGTGACTAGTGGATTTTCCACACCTGTGGATTTGACTTCGAAAATGAAAGAAGCAAACTAAGAACTAAAATTCACCCAAGCATTGACACAATTGATAGACTCTTAATAAACACATAAATCTTACTACACATGAACCCAAATTAACAGTACCTTTAGGAACCATATTCACTCCACTAACTTTATCCAAGACCTCAAATTTAACCAAATCATAGTACTCCAAAGCAAACCATAATTTCATCATCACAAGGAAACATCTCCAATTGCTATTACACCATGGATTTTCCCATATGCTCAAGAACGACAACAAAATAATTTTATTCCATACAACATTTCATCTCTACTTTTCTAAACGATAAATTCAATCCATCAAATACTTTAAACAAAATTTCTAATCAACTTACCTCCAACACCTTGCACTTCACAAAAATTCCGCAACCACAACCAAAAACCCATTATCAAATCATGCTTACTTCAACCATAATTAACACTCTAAAGGAAAACAAGTTATATTTATAACCATTGCTCTAACCTCAAATAAGTTTACATGGTAACAAGATGAAGATCAAAGTTCCTAATTTCCTCATTGATTCATCTAAACCAAACATTAAAGTAATTAGATTAAACATCTTAACCCCACCATCAAAGCAAATTTTCCATCAATCTCATCTCATATTCACCAAAAAAATTGACAGCAATCATAAACACAAAAAAATATCTTTCCTTACCCATAAACTTAATCCTAAACGATACCACTAGTGCAAAATTGTATTTTTACCTCGCCTTATAGGCCTCGGTTGGCAAGGAACCGAAGCATATAACGGCGCGGTGGCATTTTTTCAATTTCAAGCAACTTTTATGCCTCAGTTCAAGAAAAATCTGAGGCCAAAAGGGGTTATAGGCTTCGGTTAAAAAAAAAAACCGGTGCCAAAAGGGGTTATAGGCTTCGGTTCAAAAAAAAACTGGTGCCAAAAGGTGCTTATATGCTTCTGTTGAACAGACCCGAAGCCAAAAGGTTACGTCTTTGGCCTCGGGTGGCACTGAACCGGGGCCAAATAGTTTAATTAGGGCACAAAAACGCGAACCCCTCTACTTCTTCCTCGCGCGCCGCTGCATCTTCTCCATCTTCTCCATCTTCTTCCTCGCGCGCACAGAACCATATGGGAACCCTAAACGCTAGCCACCGTGAAACTCCATTGCGAACGCGAACCACCACTGCGACGCAAAAATAGGGCACCAGATCTGCAAAGCGGCGACGCGATCCACCATGGCAGCACCTTTTGCGAGATCGCCATCGCGCTCCACTAGAGGAACCACCGTCGAGATCTCTGTTGCTGCAGAAAGCCACCGTCACCACAACAGAGGTCGTGAATCTGCACCGTCACCGGACCTGTCTTCTCGCCGTTCGTCGCAGTGGCGCCGATGATGGCTTGCAGTGGTGGTTCGCGTTCATCGCTGCGACAATGGTGGTTCGTCGATAGGGGATTCTGGTTCGCGTTCATTGCTGGGATGGGGGTTCTGATCTGGCTCGCGTTCTGGTTCGCGTTCGCGTTCTGATTCTGGTGTTGCAGGGATGAAAGTATTCTAGTTCTGGTTTGACGTTAGCTGGCTTTCAGATCTGTGCCGTGAAAAATTTAATTAAAAAAAATATTTTTATCTTATGGCTTCGGTTCTCATGGACCCGGGGCAGAAAAGGGACTCTCTGGATTCGGGTAACAACCGTACCTTTTGGCCTCACCCCAATATGCTCAGTTCCAGACCTGAGGCAAAATGAGAAAAATAACCGGGGCAAAAAGCCCTTACTGCACTGGTGTACATTTCACAATATCACCATGAATTCAACCATTAGAGAAACTTGTTATCATATTCCATCCATAAGAATGAAATTACCCGTTTATAATTCCATATTTTAAATTGCAACCAATTCTCCATACATAATCACCAAATAATGAGAACAAGGCTTAACACCGCCTTACATAAAAAAACGTAACCCAAAATGCATTTCACAATTCCTCCATTCCATAACTGAAGAATATCAAGAAAATGATTTAGCATCCCTTACACCAAAATCCCAACCTTCTTTTACCATAAGGATAAACACTTCTTATCTCATTTCCAAGACATTCATCACATAATCAGAGATACAAGGTGAAATACATGAAATTCTTGCATAATGCATCCATACATTCAATGCATTCAAGAAAGCAACCAAATATATTCTAAACATGACACCTGAGCAATTATAAAATAATATATAAAAATATTTGTTTTAAATGCACACATAAGGAATCAAACCCATGATCATCAATCCCTTGACAAGGCCCTAACCAACTATGCTACTCTCCACCTTTGTTTATGACCTTGCATATCAATTCAATTAATATTCCTCGCATCCAATTATCCCTTAGAATTATAATTATTTTCCTAGGTTTTAATTATCCCCAAACAGAAAATTTTCATCCTCGAAAATTTTGCTTACCAAGAAACATATATGGATATGACTTCTTCATGTTGTCTTCTTATTCCCAAGTTGCTTTTTGTGTCCCTTCATCCCAAAGCACCTTGACAGTACGAATTTATTTTCCTCAAAGGTTGTTTGATTTGCACGTCTAGAACTCGCATCGGCCCAACGTCTAGGGTTAAGTCTTTTCTAATCTGAACTTCGTCCTCCTCCAGCACATGTGTAGGATCTGAGACGTACTTCCTCAGTTGCGATACATGGAACACGTTATGTGAGTTTGCTAGTTGTGGTGGTAGTGCAATCTCATAAGCTACTAGACCAATCGTCTTGTTGTACACTCAAAACCCTTACCCATCTATTGTACATGTTCCACACTTTATTGGCAACTTTACAACTAAAAAACAAATGACTTATACTTTATTCTTTATCCCCACAAAGGGCACAATCATGATTGTTTAATAAAAATTCTCTAAGATTGAGGTTGACCTTTGTAGGTACACTATTTGACATGACACACCATGCTAAATGAAGTGCGGATGGAATACCTTTAACCTTCCATAGACTATCGAAGACTACTGATAATTCTCCAATTGGACTACTTTGAAGCTTTGTATATGCCAATTTGACTGTGTATACATTATCATCTCCATCCACCCACTCCCACGTATCTTGGTGACTCATATCTAGATTTATCCTTTCTATATCTTCCATAGAAAGTTGTAGTTGAGGCTTCTCCCATTCGAACCATTGTCTGTTCCAACAAAAATTTCATTCCCATTTATCCTTTTCCCAGTTATCACATTCACTAATAGTTATTTCTCTTGTTAGAATTTGCATATAATCTTGGGTATGAATCTTTAAACGCTCTTTCACCTTATCATACATCTTTCCAAAAATTTATTGTACTCTAGGGCCTACCCTCTAAGTCACACTTTTATCAAACCAAGTTTTCTCTTCACCATATCCACATACCTTTCGAGGATCATACAACCATCGAGATTTCTTTTGCCCACACTTTTTATCATCCAAACTCCTCCATGATCCATATTTTGAATCTAAAATATCCTTTCATAATCCCTTCTCTTCCGTGCATAATCTCCTCTTCCACTCAACCAAAAGTGCCACATTGAATAGTTTTAGGTCCTTAATGCCAAGACCCCCTCTCCCTTTGATTTACCTACCTTTTAACCCATGCTATTCTGCTATCAGTTTCACCCAACCCCATAAAAATTCCTTTGTATTCTTATGATGTATTCACTAATGCATGTTGATAATTTAAAGAAAGACATATAATAAGAGGTACAAATGTAAGGACAGAACTAAGTAGGAACACTTTACCCGTGAAAGATACAAATCTTCCTTTCCTCAGATAATTTTTGCTTAATTGGGTTCCAAAATTGTTTTTGTCTTGGGTTACAAATCCTCCTACACTCATCATGCCAAGGTACTTGAATGGGACCTTCATCAAACCACAATTTAGAATAATAGAGCTTCTTTGTTCTTACCTCAGAGTGACACTGATGAACAAATGTCTATGTCCTTTGTGGTACCCCGATACTGGGCTTCTCACCATATCAGTATAACAATGCTACAAATTTATCTATCTCTCACACCGGCTCCGCTACTTTGTCTTCTCCCTTTCATAACTCAACATTTGTTCTTAATAACTTATGGCACGTTCCACGCATTCTTAGCGTCTCAAAATTCGCTCAAGACAATAACATTTATTTTGAATTCTTCCCTAACTACTACTGTGTAAAATACTAGGTAACCAAGCAGATCCTTCTTCGAGGAACGCTTAAAAATGGCATCTATATTTTTCCTTCTCTGCTACTATATATCATATATATGCTTTCTTGATGCTTTCTCACGTTTTACTTGGACTTTTTTGTTGCACTTTCATTATATTTTTACGTTTTAAAGCTCTTGTGCAAAATCAATTAGGCACTAAAATACAATCTATCTAAACTAACAACGCAAAAGAATTCTTAGCCTTTCAAAAGTTTCGTTATTGCACAACCAAACACGGAGTAATGTTTTTTTTTTCAGTTAAGTTAGTTGCTCCCGAGGCTTATAAGTTATACCTACATGTGCATGAACGAATCATCACGTCATTTTTCGAAACCCCGCTTCTTGCTCTTTGTTCAAGGGATTCTTGAACTCCATGGCTTCCACTTCTGGTACCGACGCTGTAAGCGCCACTACCTCTCGTCATTTCTTTTCTTTCTTTATTTTTCTTTTGGCTGTCTTGGGTTGTGGTTGTTATGAGTATATGCTGGTTGAGTTTTAGGATATTACTTTCTTGATCTTTGTTGGTTGGAGATTGTACTTGTTCATGCATGGTGAGCACTGGAATTTTGCATGGGTAAAAGGGATTGTGCTGTTTATATAGCTCACTAAATGATATGCTTTTAAAAAGAGACAGAAGTTAAATCATGATTGTGATGCAGGCTAAATCAAAATCTGAAGATGCCTCTGGTGTAACAACAGGAATAATCTTGTCACTGCGTGAGAGGTATTTCACGGCATAGATGGTGTGATGCATATTGTACTATGCCAAGATCGCAGTTTATAATTATTTGGGTCTAAAATATGTTTTTGATTTTTGTATTTCGCAGTCTTCAGAACAGTAAGGATACACTTGTGATGTGCCAAGTACGTTTTATAGTTTGCAATCTTCTTTCTCATGTTTACAGTTTTTCTGCGTGAAAGAATTTGAGCTTTGGTCGTTTAAGGAAGCAAACTTTAGTTATAACTGATGTAATTCAAGACTTGAATTCATGACAGATTCGCAAGTCTGAGGGTTGTTTCGGTTTATGTACCTTTTTCTTGCTTAGAAATAGGACAAGAATTTTTTTACAAACACTGTTCCTCACCATCTTTCACCTTCTCTTTTTCTTTGGAAACACATAAGTTAACTTTTGTACACACCATCTTATCTTTATAAAAGTTGTCAAAGAATTTTTTTCTTATAAATATTGACAAGAACATGCATGTCCAGAATGAACTTGAGGCTGCAAAATTGGAGATTCAGAATTGGCATTCTACACTTAAAAATGAGCCTTCTTTACCTGCTGGGATCACTTCAGGTTTGTTTATGTATTAATTGTTTAAGAACGAAATTTTTTTACAATTATTTTCTATGCACATTTATACCTGAACATTGTTTAATCTTTCTTCTTTTTAGATCCCAAAGTGTTGAATGATTATCTTCAGAGCTTGAAATCCTCTGTAGCGTCTTTAAAACAGCAGGTTTAGAATCTAGTTTTCCATTTTATTCTTTTTCAAAATAATTCATCATCAATTCATTCGGCTTCACTGTCCTTTATCACTCTCTTACTTGTTATCAGATTGAGAAAGCAAAGAGAAAGGAAGATGCATTCATGGTAACATTTGCCAAACGAGAAAAATATATGAGTGAGTTGAAGGTAATAAAACCTTAAATAAGGTTAATGTCTGTTACTGCATTAGCATTAGCATGATTGTGTATATGCATCCTTCTTTCCGGCATCAACTTCAAGAAACTATACTATGAAGGAAGTAGAAAAAAAAAATATAAAGTGCAGTCTTTTAAGCTCTAATCCTTTATCATTTAAATATAACAACAAAAAACATCAAAATAATTGTCTCTATAAGGTTTCACTAGTATTGGATCCTATTGTTTTTGTTGTTTCTGACGTTCGTTTTTGTATTGCTGTTCTTATTTGGCTTTCTTCTTGCTTATTGTTGTCTGAAATCTTCTACACTCCAGTCTGTTGAGCAAGATCTGAAAGTGCAACTCAAGCCGCCATCAATGGAGGTAAGTTTATAATATAGCATTTAGCGGATCAATGAAATCTATATGGTTGCTGATGATTCTTCTTCATGCAGTTATTTAGAATCTACTGCATCATTTATTTGATTATTTGCAAATCGATAACCTAATTGAGTTGTTTAAAATTTTAATGTATCCCAATTAGGCTAGTTGTGTTAACAATCTTCTATGATAAATAGAAAATCAATTTAAAATGCCGATGTAATATAATGAAATTTTTTTTGATAAGAATAATTATAATATAAAGATAAATTTGTGTGTATTAAAATCATATTAAGTTTTCATTTCTTTAGATCACTGAATTTGTTCTTATTTGCTACTTGTTCGTGACATCTTTGTTTATATCATCTCACGTGTAGCTCGAAATTTAATGTGGCAATTTGATGTATCTTGTATTCTATTTTTGTTCTTTTTTATTCTTAGAATGTTACAATGCCTTCATATTGTTTGGAATATGATTTTCAGGCGAAGAGGTTCTTACTTGATCCAGCGGTTCGTGAAGAGTTCACCCGATTAAAGGTTTGTTATTCAACTTCGCTTTGACTCTTTCTCTGTCAGGCACACACACAATTGGTTGTTTTTTCGGTTGTTATGGGACATAGATTTGTATTCATGGTTGTTACTCCTTACAAGATTTGTGATCTGATAATAGAATTTAGTTGACGAGAAGGATAGAAAGGTAAAAGAGTTGGAAGATGAAATTACAGCTTTAAGTTTTACTACCCAAAGCAAGGAGGGAAAGATGCTGATAGATAAATGTAGAAAACTGCAGGCCGAAAATGAGAAGCTTGGAGAAGCAACTTCTGAGGAGAAGGTGCTTCTGTCTTTCCCCCATTTGTGTTTTATTCGTAACATGAAGTAATGTAACACTAGCATGCATGTATCCAACTATAAAAATAAGGCTTAATTGGTATGGTATTCATTGTTACTGAATTGATGTTTAAAATGTTTTCATTCTTCATTTTTGTTTCCTCTTGGTATGCAGATACATGAAATAGAGTCCAAACTTGCACTGCAGAAGTTACAGAATTCACAACTTAAAAGTCACTTTGAAGGTTTGTTATTCGATGGAATTCATTTTTTTGTTGTTTTGGGCTCATGCACCAGCTACATGGAAACTTCTGTTGTTTTGTGCTATAAAATCAATCATTTGAAGTGTATGGAATGCCAGGAATACCGTCATAAATGTGCTATCTTTTGGATGATTTTAACATGATGTTAAAATGCTTGTAGGAATTGGGATAGAAGTGTGTGTCTTATATTTTTCTTGAGAATAACTAGAGATTGCAGGGATTAAAAGTTATCTGTAGACCTTCATACTTTTGCAATATATTAAACACTAGTACTTGACATTGACTTCAGGATTGCAGAAGCACATGGAAGGACTGACCAATGATGTTCAAATATCCAATGAAATAGTATTCACTTCTTTATCTTATTCTCCTTTTTTTTTCTTTATTTAGAGATTGCAGAATATTCTGTTATAAAAATGCCTGACTGGGTCGTAAGAAACAATTTGTGAAGAAATGGTGAATTTTTTGTTCTCGATCCCTGCAATAAAAGGAACTCAACCATTGTGTTGTGAGAGAGGTTTACAAAATAAATAACTGATATGAATTAAATAAATAATTATAAAGATTAAAAACATTCGGCATTAAACTGTTAATATAATATCCTCGAAATAAAAGTTTGATAGGATGAGTTTGTTTATTTATTTTTTATTAACTATAAAAGGCTAAACAATATCCCACTCCGTGAAATGTTCTCTATGGTTTGTGCAGAAAATATTATCAATATACCAACATATCTCAGACAAAATAATTTTTTTCTGGTTTCTTCTTCATGAAAGATTTTGCTTCGACATTTTATTAAGGAAATTGAATGCTTACAAATTAGCAACTGACAATGACATGTATATTGTGAATATTAAATTATACATTTGAAATGTGAATCTTTCGTGATTTTATTCTTACTACGTTACCCATCCAAGGAAAATTTTACTTTGACATGTTTATTTAAGATATTGAGTGGCTTACGGATAATCAAATATTAACGCGATATATACGTGCATATCAAGATTTTAATATTTTAAATTTTAAATATGAATATCATTTAGATCATAATCTCTCTCCCAGCACATGAAAAATGCTACATGCCTTCCGTAAATCCTAATATATCTTAATTTTTTTCACTTAAAATTTCATTTTTAAATTCAGGCATCGTGGTGCAAATTCATTGAACCCCAAGAGCTTGGCTGTATAGCGTGATTCTTGTGTACTGTTGGAATAGCTTGCTCTAAATGAAGACGTTAAAAATTTGACAATTACCCGATATTTTTTATTTTATAACCAAAAACAGTTACAATTAATTACTCTTGGTCAATACATGCAAATTTATATTTTACAATCCAACCAAAGATGGATTACCTAAGATGGATTTCATTCCAGGTTCTCATATTACAAGATAAGATTGAAGAGAAGGATCGGGAAGTCCAAAGACTAAAGAACGAGCTTCAACAGAAAAACTTGGAGGATGAAGATTTGATGCAGAAATGACAACAATGAGACAATTGCTGGGGTGCTGCAAACTAATTTGACATTATAGTCTTTTACAGGAAACCATTTTTTCATTTTTTTTTACTCTTGTATATTAGATCATTAACTGTTGATGTTCATAAGGATGCTTCTGCTTTGAATGGAAATATAGTTGAAGATGGTATACTACATTTCACTACTTTACTCATGGTTTAGGGTTTAGGTTTTGCATTTTTAAAAGTAGCTTTCTATGTGAGTCAGTTTCAACGAGACCATCCCAAACCTGCAGTGCCAACATTTCCAACTGGTTGAATAGGTTCTACCAAGCCCTTCGTAGAGCTTCCAAGCCCCTCCCCCTGCACAAAACATATAAAACAGTTATTCTACAATCATAAACCCGAACCATTCAACAAATATGTGATTCGACTCGGCGTTTATTCATGGTCTAATGGTGTGATGAGAAAGGTTCCTAAACAAGGTACGACTATTTTCTTATGGATAGTGTAATTATAGATTGTCATGTAAAAATCATATTTGAAATGATTTTTAATAATTGACGATGGAAATATTATTCTTTTGTTGGTGTATGAAAATTAAACTTTTATTTTTCATAGGTGTTGGTGGCTCATTACAAGACCTACCACATTACCAAATTCCAATACACCTGTCTTTCTCATGGTGTGGCGCTTTTTGAGCTATAAGTTTATGGCATAGGAAAAACTGAAATTATAATGAAAATTCTGAAGATTTAAGAAAAAAATAAAGTATGAAGATACCTCTTTCCAACCCATGCTTTTCAGAAGTTTTCTGGCATAACTACCTGCTCCAAATGACATCTCCAAGGCCTCTGATGCAGCTTCTTGAGGACAACCAGCATCAGGTGAAGATGGCGTATTATAAACATCTGACAGATTCTTCTGTCCTGGACCCGTGCCAAAGCCACCATGCAATATTCTTCTTTCAGCAGCCCTATCTCTGTATTGATGTTTAATTTGCTGTAGGAGCAAACAAAAAACGAGTTGAAGGTTAACCGATTCTGGATATATCCTTACATGTGGTCAATTGTTCTATAGAAATGTGATCATGGAAGAAGGGAAACACAAGTTTAGAGCCTTTATCTCTATGTTTTCTCTTTCCTATTCGATCCCTTTAACTTCCCTAACCCACAACTCTTATTGAAGAGCTCACTTTCCACTCAGTTATGTTATGAGAAAGGAAGATTTATAAGCCATGGCCCACTTGTTACATATACTACTTTTGTCATCCTAAGTGCTTTCTCGAGAAGTTGTGCATCCATTTATCTACTATAAAATTAAGAAAAATGCAGCGATTTGTTTGATTTCTACATCAGACTACACACCTTAGATGCAGAGGGCTGACTTGGTAACGCAGACAAATCCTTCTCTACAGGGATATCATCTGAAACTGAAGCAGAGCTTTCACTGGACTTGGAGAGCTGAGTGGTTTTTCTAGTAGGTGATAGCTGGGGAAAATCCCAATGTTTTGTTGGATTTGAAGAATCATAAGTTGATAATGAAGCCATATATTTTGCACTAGGATTTCGCAATCTGTACACTTGTCCTGGTAAAAGAACATGATAAGCAATGTATTTATAGCCCAGGTTGTATTTCTAGCTCTATCATTTTACTGAAAATTCCAATACTGCTTCATTTTAAAACTGCTCACTCATCCATGAGAATGAAATTTATGACAGGTTGTATCGGAAAGATAAACAAGCAAGAAAGTTTTTCATTTTTTGAATTACATGTGAGTAAATGCCTTCATTATCACTTTTTTAATACTTAAATCTCCTTATTAAGGATGACAAAATTCACACTTGTAGATATCCACAAGTAAAATCTGCTATATCAAACAAGTACGTTTAATGGATACTAGTGAACAATGGGCATGAATATTTTAGTTACCTGCCTGTTAATGGGGCAGGCAGAGGTATCACAATATTTAATCGGCATATACCCACATTTGATTTTAGTGTTTTTTTCTTCTGGAATAAGCTATCAGAATAAAGTCACTGACAAGGAAAATGCTAAGAATTGAGAAGAATGATTAATAATTTTATTATAAATATTTACGTTTCTATTTAGACCTGTAGAATTAAAATTGTTTTTGAAGAGATTAATTTTATTTACACTTATATTTTGCAATGCTATATGAATTTACTTTTTAGAAAGATTAATTTTATTTGAACTAATATTTTATGATGCAATTTTATTTGGATTATACTTAAAGATCAATGTTTTATAAGTTTATATCTTAAAGAAAAAAATTAAATAATCTTATTATTTAATTTTAAAAGTGCCTATTATTAAAATATTTTAAAAAAGAAAAAAGAAAAGAATCCATGGATATCCACATGTATAAAATAATCTACCGGGTACCTGAGAAATAATAGTCACCCATTGTCATCCCTACTCGTGACAGGGTGTTTGATAAGTACTAACAAGTACTAGAGTAAAATGCAAACCTGTTCTAACTCGTACCAGATCTAAATGTGCTTCACAGATGGGAGCAGATCTTAATTTCCCTCCACTAGAAGGGATAGATGGATGTTGTTTTGCAGATGGTTTCACCAATCTTCCAACCAACCTCGCCACTTTATCTTTTTCATCTCTTTTGGATCTCGTAACCATTTCCCAATCCCACAAGTCCACAATTGGAACCTCTAAAACCAAATCTTTCCCTGATTCAGTAACTTGACCATATTGAGCTCGCCATTTCTCTTCATCCAACAACATACCTGTAAAGATAGATCAAGACTATTTAAGAGATAGACCAAGTCTATTTAAGAGATAGTCAAGTCGATTTAATACCTTCATCTATGGTACTTTTATCAGCTATGTCACATTCATCCTCCATGTCCGGGACCCACTCACCCTCTTCCAGTTCATAAGAATTGTTGTAAGCTACACCTTCATCTACAGTACTTTTAGTATCAGCTAAGCCATTTTCACCTACTTGGTTTGGGTTCCACTCACCTTCCACTTCATAAGTTTTGCTGTAAGCTATACATTCAGGAAACAAATTCATTTACGAACTGTACATAACAAAAAAAAAAGATAGAAGTTATGTACAAACCATCAGCTGCTAAAGAGTTATATCTATCATCTGTTTCAAGCGGCACTGTCACTCCATCAGCTTCACTTACGGCTATATTCTTGTAGCCAGACAAGTAAAGATCAATAAGTGTGTCCTCTAACCTGTTAGTTGGCAAAGTGACTAATTTACATATGAAAAGTGTAGAGGTAAAAATCATCAATGGAATAAGGATGTGCAAGTTGGATACCATTCTGATGGTGGTGGAGGTGGCTTTTCACAAGTTGGACTACTCCCAGAATTTGTGGCATCTGTTTCAAATACAGACACTTAAGATAAATTAAGTTACTCATATTAACTATTGCTGCATCTGAAACATCAAAATGTTCGGAGAGTAGTAGAAAACCAATTGTTTATTATATTAATACAAACAAAGTGCAAATATGGGGATATGACAAGACGGCACTTGGTAGCAACCCCCTGTCCCTGCATACCGTAGACCTATCATCATTATACTATAATATTGTTGACAAGATTATTTTTTATAGCATGTTTGTCGGGAATTAATGCAAATACAGAAACACAGTTGCAAGTTCATATGCATACCATCACGTGTTTCATTAGCCAGGGTTCTTGTCTGTTGGTTTGTTTCAGATCTATTTTCAAGAAAGGAAATATAATCCTCATTGTCGTTGCCATCACAGAATTGTTGAGGACTTTCTGTGGTAGTTTCCTTGCACATATATGTGTCTGCACTATCATCCTAAGACATCAAGCAATCAAACTAAATTTATAACATAAAACATTAATTTAAGAATTTATCTATGGAAAAAAATGTTAAATAGATTATTTAGAAGTCCAACTCCAACCAACCTTATTGGAATCTAAAAGTACATAATTCCCGTCCTCGAATTTGTAATAAGCACCATCTCTGCTGCTATAATACCAGCCGGCATTAGGGTCATGGTAAAATCCACTACTGCACAAATTCAAACACATTTCCTCAACAAATGAAGAGGGGGGGAGAAGTTAACGACAACAACTTTATACTAACAACATATAAAAACAAAAGTAGCTCGTTATATTCATGATTTACGTCAGTACAGACAATCAGACGCAAACCAAATCAAAAATCAAAGGAAATATCTGTTATGTTGGAGGGCGGGGAATCAAATAAGTCATTCCTGTGTTTGATTAGGATGTTGGAAAGAAAAAGCTCATTCCCAATCCCATTTAATTTCATCTAAAAAAACAGCAATTGCTCTGCATCATATTCTCTTTTCGTCAATTCTAACATACCAAGCATAAGAACGTAGAAAGGTAGAGTAATTATTTCATTCCTATTCATATCAAACAGAGTGGTAGAAGAAGCTGACCATTCTGTTTTCATTCCATCCACATCAACAATTACAGTATTAAATGCTAATTTGAACAACGTGATAGCTTCGGAGTCACGCAATATGTTCAGAGGCTCAGCAGATATAAACAAGCACAACTACACGATGAACTTTTAACGTTCCAAAAATACGAATTACTACAAATTAAACTGCATGAAAGAATGAATAACCATAGCTTGCAGAATTCCTATGCAATGAATAATTAAAACGCGAACATGGCTTTGTTAAGGATTAATAGCAAACAGAATAATGATTGACTTTTTTGGTGAGAAATGTTGTTCGAAATTAGGGGTGAAAGGAAAACCTAGCGTGGAAGTAAAGCTGCGATTTGTGATCCCAAACAAAGGTGGAATCACTATTTTCACGATTTTCAGAATCTCCGTCCATAGCTTCTGCACTTCAATGGCTGAATCTCTCGTCGGCGTTGGAATCTCCACACTATTTTCTTCATGCTTCTCGGCCCAACCCAATTTCCCCTTCTCAAAAGGTACATTAACTTTTTAATTAAGTGTATAACCAACAAGTTTTTAATTTAGGTGTATAACCAGTGATTTGTCTGGAATTAATCGTATATATTAACTAAGTTCTTTTTATTGAAATCTTAAAATTTATGACATATGTAAATTATTAACCTTTTTTTATTCTTGTTATTCAAAAATTGAACTTTGGTTTAATTAATGATTTAGTTTTTTAATTTATTTATTTGGTTTTTTAATTATTTTTGAGTTAATCCAAATTTTTAAAAACGTTCAATTTAGTCTTCTAATTAATTACAAAGGTTTAATATTTAACAAATTTTCAATTTAATTTCTTTATTTAAAATTTTGATTCAACATAATCCTATACTTTTTAGAACATCTAATCTTATACTTTCTAATTTGAGACTAAATTAATAATTAAGTTTAATTATAATTTATATATTATTTTTTAAAAAAATTTATACATCAAATCACGAACTAAAACTGAAAAAAAAAATTAAGTGGAGTGTAAAACATAAAACAATTGAAGTAGTTAGGTGGGTGGGTTGGATTGATGTATAAATTATAAAAAAATATATTTTAACATGTATATATAAAAAGTAATTAAGCTTAATTATAATTTAGTCTCAAAATGAAGATGACAAAATTTAATCGTTTTAAAAAATAGGGGACTCAATAAGTTTTATTTGTTGCATTCTTTCCTAGCTAGTTGTAGAACAAGAGGGGACATTCCTGGATGAGTGGCCTTTGTTAGATTAGCATCTTCATTAAGCTTAAAGGGAAGTTGAACAAAGAATTCTGAGCTTTTCTCGAAAGGTCTTGGATAAGAACATTTTTCATGATTATCTGCACATAAAGTGATTAATTTATCTTTTATGTTCTTCAAATCAGATGGAGCTTCTCAAAGTGAGAAGAAGAGCCTTGGTATGTTAGTAAAGGATTTGAATTCCTTTTTGAATTCTATACCTATGGAATGAATCTGGAGTTTATATAACATGTATACATACAAATATGTGTGTGTGTGTGTGTGTGTGTGTGTGTGTGCGTGCGTGCATACGTGTGTGTAAGCTCAAAAATGCCATTATATACTTTGAGTATATTCAAAATATCTCGTCCATTGATTATATCTACATATAAAACCAAAACAGTTTTAATTGCATCAATCACAACTAAACCTCACAATGATCACTAATGCTAACAAAATCAAATGCCATGGACTCATTATGAAATGTGAAGCATGAAATATTGCGTGAAAGTGACCTATACACGTCTATTTTGAACTAGTCCTTACTTTATCTCAATGAGATCAATATAATAACCTTAATATACCAAGTGTAATTTCTGAATAATAAATCATATATTTATTAAACCACAAGTGTCCAAAAGACAATGTATGCATACATGAAACTAAACATAGAACATAAAATACAAAAAAGTTACTAACTCCCAATAAACCAAAGATTCCTCAAAAAGTAAAACACTCATATGAGCAACATGCTTATAAAAGACCTTGGGTGGAAGTCCCTTAGTAAGAAGATCTACCATCATGGAGTTTGTCCCCAAGTGTTTTATGGAAATATGTCAACTTTGTACACTTTCTTTAACAACCAGGAACTTGATGTGAATGTGCTTTGACTTGCTCGAGCTACTATTCTTGTTCGAATATAATACAACCGATTTGTTGCCACAATATACCTTAAGTGGTCTTTCAATTCCTTTCACAATGCGCAGTCCTGTGACAAAGTTCCTCAAGCATATTCCTTGATTTGATGCCTCAAAGCACGGTACAAATTTTGCAGCCATAGTGGATGAAGTCGTAATACTTTGGTTGGCATTGCGTCAAGAAACTACACCACCAACTAACATGAAAATGTAACCTGAAGTGGATCTTAAGCTATCTTGGCATCTTGCAAAGTCTAAGTCAGAATACCCAATGATCTTTAATTGACTTGACCTCTTGTATGTGAGCATGTATTCTTTTGTTCTATGTAAATACCTCATCACTCTTTTCACTGCTTTCCAATGATCCATTCCTAGATTGCTTAAAAATCTGCCTAATACCCTAACTATGTATGCAATATCTGAATGCATATATACTTAGGCATACATCAAACTCTATACAGTTGATGCATGAGGAATCTTTTGCATTTCTTGAATTTCCAAATTTACTTTTGGGCATTGATTGAGACTGAACTTGTCTCCCTTAGCAACTAGAGTGTCACATGATTTACAATCTTGCATGCCAAACCTTTTAAGCACCTTTTCAACATAACTCCTTTATGATAATCCTAGAATACCTCGAGATTGGTCTCGGTGTATTTGAATTCCTAATACAAAGTAGGTGTCACTAAGATCTTTCGTTTCAAAATTTCTAGATAGAAATTTCTTGGTTTCGTACAACATGTCTATATTGTTGGTGGCAAGCAGTGTGTCATCAACATGCAAGATCAGGAAAATATGTTTTCTCCCACTGAATTTATGAAATAATCATTAACAACATTCATCTTGAAACCCAATAAGAGAATCACTTGGTGAAATGTGTGGTACCATTGATGAGATGCCTGTTTTATCCCATAAATGGATTTTGTCAATTTGCAAATCAAATCCTTTAGGTCTCCTAACACAAACTTTTTTTGTTGCACCATATAAATCGTCTCGTCAATGTTGCCATTGAGAAATGTCGTCTTGACATCCATTTTATGAAGCTCTAAATCATAATGTGCAACAAGAGCAATGGTTGTCCTAAAAGAGTCTTTCGATGAAACTTGAGAGAAAATCTCTTTAAATTAAATCCCTCTTGGTCTTAAATATCCATTTACAACCAATAGGTTTCACACCTTCTGGTAATGAGACAAATTCCCAAACCTTATTATCTTGCATGGATTTATACTCCTCATTCATTGCTTAATCCATTTTTCTGAATTAGGATCTTGCATGGCTTGGCGGTGATTGGGTCATCTTCCATCACATCATTATTAGAATCCTCATTTTCTTGGAGAAATAATACATAATCATTTGGAATAACACTTCTCCTTTCTCTCATGGATCTCCGCAAAGATGGTGGATCATTAAGCACATGTTCTTAAGGATCTTGAGTTTGTTTTTTAGGCTCTGAACCTTCTTTGTAACATCTGGTCAGATATTATGAATTTTAAATAAATAAAATAAAATAAATAATGTAAACGCATTAATTTAAACTGCCTTTTCCCAAACACAAAGGAAAATGAAAACCTTTATTAATTCTCCATAAATTCCAAAATCCACAGATTATAAATATCACTACAAGTTCCAACTTTGATGGAAATAAAATGTTTACAAAGTCCTTAAAATCAATAAAGTAATAAAACTCTGTGGAAAATCCCCAATATAGCCCACGCTTCGGCTTTATGCTTCACCATATCCACCTGCAACATCACATGCTCCCGTGTAACAAATTACACGATCATCGCCAATCACAAATAGATAAGGTGAGCTACATATACATATATATATATATAT
>Ga0214543_1005737_pt1 | contig 22567 bp, 16 predicted proteins | sample CNSS2metaG_FD_160094 | JGI IMG/M metagenome (GOLD analysis project Ga0214543, IMG submission 160094) | Root nodule microbial communities from cowpea collected in UCLA plant growth center, Los Angeles, California, USA - CNSS2 | ecosystem: Host-associated > Plants > Roots > Nodule | place: USA... | reverse complement strand
TAATACTATTATTACTAATATAATAATATTAATATTATTAATATATTACTAATAAAACATAATAATAATATTAATATTAATATAATAATAATTATAATAATATTATTATTAACATATGGTAATAATATTATTATTAATAATTATTATAATTAATATATAATGATATTGTAAAAGTATTATTAATAATAATAATATTAAAAATAATAATATTATATAATAAGAATAATATTATTAACGATAATAATAACAATAGTATATACTAATTATTATTATTATTTTATATTATTAACAATATTATTATTATTAATATAGAAAATAATAATAATAATAATAATAATAATAATAATAATCTAAATAATCTATAATAATATATAAAGATTTTCTCTTATGTGTCGACATTTCGTTATTCCATTTTTATCTTTATTTATTTTTTTAAAAAGTAATTATTTTATAAATAGTTTATCTTGAATCATTATTCTAAAAATCTATTTTGTCTTTAATTGTTATTTCAAAAATTTATTTTATATACATATTTTATTTTTCTAATTTTGCATTTAAAAATTATTTTAAAAATTAATTATATATTTCTTATTGATCTTAACTCAAATTTTTATGTAAATTAAAAAATGCGAACACACAAACGCGATAACGCCAGTATTTTTGCTAATAATAATAATAATAATAATAATAATAGGAAGGTTATGATCGAGTAAGTCAATTCCTTTTTTTGCATCCCATATTTACTATTTGCACCTTCATATGTTGGGTTTTTATTATTTTTTTTTAATTTTATTTTAAATAGATGTGTAAAGCGTGAACTAGAAAAAGAAAAAAATGACATGTGGCACATCGTTTGCCACATTCATAGGATAAATTTTGACGCTCTTAGAAAAATAGGGACCAAAATCAATTTTAACTTTTATCCAAAACAAAACACAAATACATAATTTAATTCTAATTTAAAAGCTGCTAGAAAGAAAAATCATACCAAAATTTTAGTTAGCTCCCCTTACCACTTAGGCTTCATCTTCTACCCTGATTTCTCTCCCTTTTGTTTCTGTCCACTATATGTTTTCTATACTCTTTCTTATACTTCAAACACGTTCCTTTTGGGTTAAAATGCGATTCGCCTCTTATACTATTTGTAAAGCTCCTTTTGGCATAAATCTCACAACCTAGAAGAGATTTTTGTAACAAATCTCATTTCATAACCACCCTAATTTTTAAAAACCCAACTTATTTACTCATTTTTATTCACTAAATATCGAGGGATTTGGCTTGTAACAACTTTAACTGAATAATTATTTACCAAACCTTATTTCTTAGAAAATCCTTTAAATCAAATAATTACTAAACACTTTTATCTTTTAGAAAGCGTTAAATAAAATAAATCTTTAATTATATAACTAATGAATCATTTTATTTTTTACACATTATATCTATTTAACCTCATTTATTTATTTTCATAATTATTACAATTCTTTGGGGTCTTTAATCTAGCGTGTTTGATGAGTAGTCTACTGCATTGTCTCCATCCTCGTCTAGTGAAGAGTCATCACGAAGGGAACGTTTGATTCATGGTCATCTAATGTGGGGTCTACTACATTTTTATTTTGAACTTGCATGTCAAAACCAGAATATTCTTCGAGCTCTGATAATTTCTTATCAGGCTTATAATTGTTAAACTTTACATGTATGACTTCTTCTACAATCCACGTCCTAAAGTTATATACTCTATATGTCTTGAACGTCTCTGAATAACCAAGTAAAATACCTTAATCACTTATGGAATCAAACTTTTCCAAGTTATCTTTTGTGTTTAGTATAAATCATTGCATACCAAAAGGTTGAAAAATATGAAATGTTGGGTTTTCTATCTTTCCACCATTTATAAGTAGCTTTTTTAGCAGAGGTTATAAACTATATTTTATAAATAAAAAATTGTGTTAACTGCTTCTGTCCAAAAGTGTTTAGGTTTGGAATTCACATTTAATATTATTCTAGCCATTTCAACCAAATCTCTAATTTTCCTTGCCACAATACCATTTTGTTGTGCTGTTCTGGGAGTTGAAAAATTATATGTAATACCAAAACTTTCAAAAAGTTTACAAAGACTTTCATTTCAAAAATCCCCACCATGATCGTTTTTCCTAGAAAAAAATTGTTGGGTCCTTTTCATTTTGAACTTGTTTAATGAATTTACAAAATATCGTATAAAACTCATCCCTAAGTCTTAAGAATTTATCCTAGGTCCATCTATTGTAGTCATCTACAATTAATACATCACACCTTTTGCCCCACAGAGATTTAGTCCTTGTTAGACCAAACCAATCAATGTGAATCAACTTAGTCCTTGTTTCTTTAGATTTGAGAGGAATCTCGAGCTTAGAGTTTTCTTCACTTCCATGCCATTAAAGTCTATTTAAGAAACAACTTTTCACAATTTCTAGTAAAAAAGCTATGAAAAGTCTGTATAGTTTGTATCCAAACATGTTCCTAGGAAAGTGGTTTTGTGAGGAGAAAAGAGTGATATGCATGTAGATGATTTTATTGCAGGGAGTTGGAGATAAACTTAGTGATTGAAGGAACTGATTTGTTTGTAGATAGAGATGGTGTTGGGAAACACATTTAAGTAAGAGCTAAAAAGGTCCTCATCATAACACCTGGTAAAGGAGACATCCCCCACCTCTGTGGATAGTGTCAATGAATATGATTATAACACAGATGAACCCATCATCAAAAATGGCTTTTGTACCACGAACTGCCTTGCACCCTTTGTAAAGGTCCTTGACCATAATATGAAATGCATGCGTACATGAATTCATGTTATGCATGAATCACCTAAAACCTTTGTCTTTTCATTTTTATGTTTTTCTCCTTTTTTTCTTTTTCAGAGTTGAAGGTGTCAAAACCTTGATATGCTTGATTGAATGAATTTATGATGCAAAGCTTCCATAGAAATCCTATATATATATATATATATATATATATATATATATATATATATATATATATATATTTATATATTTGTCTTTTTTTTATATCTTTTTATCATTTTTATTATTTTTAAGTTACAAAAACTAGCTTTTGAACAATATGAAACCAGACTAAGTGGGCCAATATGAAACTGGGCTTGTGGACCAGTGCGTGAACTAGGCTTAGGGGCTAGGCGAGCTGGGCTTTATAGGCAAGGTGATATGGGCTTTGTGGGCCAATGTGAAAACTAGGCTTGGTGGCCAATGCGAGAACTGGGCTTAGGGGCTAATGTGAGAACTAAGCTTAGGAGTTAGTGCGAGAACTGGGCTTGGGAGCCAATGTGGAAATTGGGCTTGTGGGACAACACGGAGCTGGGCTTGGGGGCCAGTGTGAGAATTGGGCTTAGGGGCCAGTGCGAGAACTGGGCTTAGGAGCTAGTACGAGAACTAGGCTTGAGGGCCAAACAAAATTGGGCTTGGTGGGCCAGTGTGAAAACTAGGCTTGGTGGCTAGTGTAGAAAATTAGACTTGTAGGCTAGTGATGTGAATCCAGAGGGGTGGATTCGTTTTATGGATCTATCTAGGTTGGAATGTTAATTAGTAAGAAATTTGAGAAATTATTTAAAATGAGAAAATGGAAATTGATAAGAAGATAGAGCGGAAATTGATAGACATCACACTTCCAAGAATGGAAGATAAGCCTTAGAGTTTAAACACACTTCCAAAAATGACCTTTGATAAAACTCAGGGATTCTTGAATCACTCAAGAAGTTAGGAGAATCAATCTCAGTAAGATAGAAGAGATAAAACTCTAATATTTTCTGAATAAAACTCAACTTGTTTCATTGATGAAAATGGTTCAGCTTATATAAAAGCTTTAACCATTGGAATTACAAAAGACACATAAATTGAAATTGCATCCCACTTAAAACTATTAATGATCCTACTACTTAATTGTTGATTGTAACTTAAATTATGGCAACCCAAAAGTAACCCAAAACAATTCAGTCAGGCATCTTCTTTGTCTCCTAAAGGCTGATGACTATGTTGCAATTGGGCCATTATTACAACTTGAAATAAAACTAAACCAGAGCCCATTAATTGATTAAACTAAAACATAATTTAGTAAGCGAATTTTACAATGAATTAGGCCATATTTAAACAAACTAATAACTTTAAAAAATAAAAATAAATGCAACAAAGTGGTGCATTAGTCTTTCTCCATTTGAGCTATGATGTGATTCATATCAGCCAGTTTGAAAACTAGGCTTGGTGGCTAGTGTGAAAATTGGGCTTGGTGGCATGGCGAGCTAGGCTTGAGGGCCAGACAAAACTAGGCTTGGTGGGCCAGGCGAGCTGGGCTTAAGGGTAAGACAAACTAGGCTTGGTGGGTCAGTGTGAAAACTAGACTTGTGGACTAGTGTGAGAACTGGGCTTTGAGGGCCAGGCAAAACTAGGCTTGAGCCAGACAAAACTGCACTTGGAGGCCAATGCGAGAACTAGGCTTGGGCCAGAAAAAACTAGCCTTGAAGGCTAGAAAAAACTGGGCTTGGGCTAGACAAAACTAGGCTTGAGGGCATATAGGCCATTCATATGAATGAAGAGGACCACCAATTTTAAAAATGTCCAAGGTCACTTTTGTAATATTAATTTCTTATTTTTGGAAAACATTTGATTGAAGAAGCATGTTGCATAATTATGTTGACTCATGTTATGATGATATATGTTGACACATGTTATGATGATATGACATGAAAATGGTTATACACTATAAAATGCACATTTATTATTTCAAACACAAACTTAAGGACCAGAACCCTGATATGCATGAATGCATGATGAAAACCTTGTAATGTTTTGTCCTTTTGACTTTTTTTTGCACGTCCAAGTTAATTATTCTATTTGCAATCATCCAACTCATTATTATTTTCAATATTTCCTAAAAGTGAGGAATGTCACACACCTTGAGGTCTAATGTTTAAAATGAATATACTTAACTTTCTCTTTCACAACATCAGTGCACATGAACATGTGCTTGAATTTACAAGTGAGTGAAAGGCTAAATTTTTTTGGAAAGTGTTTGGAGGAGACTAGGATAGCCATGTGGGCATGTCGTTCCTCGCACACTCCTCAAAAGAGATGTAATATGTGAATATCAAGGTGAAAAACATAAAAACACCCAAAAGTTGCCCCAGTTTTGGTGTTTGGGAAAAAGGTATGGGGAAACAGATCTATGAATGTCAGAGTAAAAATTTCATGTGAGACTCATAAAGTTGCCCTGGTTTTGGGAATTGAGTTTTGTTCAGAAGAGGTAATAGATATGAAAAACATTAGCTAAAAGAATTTCCGAGTTGGTTTGATTTTCTTTCACTTGCTTTGGCCAATTAGTAGGGATTTCCCCTCTTCTTGAGACACCATTTTCATTTTTCTTTCATTCATTTTTTTTTACCGCATTGTTAGCCATGTGGCTTTATCACAAAATTAAGCTTATAAAAATTAGAACAATCAATATTCAATTTGTGTGGACGTTTACTTGGCTTGTAAAATGGCTATGGGCTAAAAGGTTTTGAAAGAAAATGATATAAAGGTCCAAATAAATATTTTTCGGTCATATATTACTCGTTTTTTTTGAAACAAGAGTTATCATCTAGGTATTGAATCAGCTATTTGTCAAACTTTTTGAACACTTTTACTTTTTTTAAATTTTATTTTCATTCTTTTCATTTGCCATCACTTTGTAATTATTTTTGCTTTTTGGCTTTGTTTTTCCTTTGATGAATTCTCTTTATTTAACAAGTGAGTGCTTTTTTTTTGTGCATCTCAAGCTGACATCTAGTGTGATGATAACCCTTGTTTGGAAACAATGTTAAAAGAAAACTTCATTTTTTGGGCTCAATGAGGTAACAAAGGATATTTTACCTTTTCGGATGAAGAAAAATGGCCACATATAATTTGAAATCCTGATTGCTTTATTTTCAAAAGATTAACTATGCGACAAAAGCTCGATAACCTTAACAAGAGTCACTTTTCTTTTCCTTTCTTTCTTTTGTTTCGTCTCTTTTTCTCCTAGATTGCCCTCTTGGGTTTTCAATCTAGTAGATTTTTTTTTGAAAATTATTTTTTATTCGATGAATTCAGGGATCATCCAACTAGTGCAAGCAAAGATAAACATTGACAAATTTGCCCCAGTGTGAAAAATCATGTTTATTATACGAGTAAAACCAACGGTGTTAGGGCAAATTCTTTTATTTTGGGAGAGTGAAGGGTTGAGGCTTTCAAGCCACGCATGTACAAGTGTTTTCAAAAGAAAAGGTCAAATTGATATTCTTCATTAAGCATTTGACCTCGAAAGATATCACAACCCTCATTTTTATGATTCATTTTTTGCACCTTTTTTTTGAAAAACTTGAATTCGATGATTTGCAAGAAAAATAAGTGACTCATAACATACTTCTTTTGCCTGTAATTTTTTTTGTTTTTCTTTATTTATCATTTTTTTTCGACACCCTTTTAGGACTTGTTTTGGAGGAAATCTTGAATTTACATCATAATTCTTTGGGTACGGAGTTTGTACAAGTCTAGTGGGACAAATATCTTTGAGGTTGTCGCGGAGGAGATTTGGTAATAACTCTGTGTAGGTCATAGGGATAGGAGTGAAATTGACATCTTTCTTGCCCCAATTGTAATTTTTCCACCCAATGTCCTAATTTGATTTCTTGGACTGAGACATTTGAGGATAAACAATAGGGTGTAGATTAGCTCTTCGCTCTGTTCTTATCCCACACCTAGAACCATACTCATTCAAATTTGCTACAAAATTTGGGCGAAGTGCAATTTTTCTGTTCCTTATGCCGACCTCAATCCTCTCTCCCATTTTTCTGCTGCAAAGTTTGAGGAAACACTACTCATCATGTGTTTATAAAAGGGTGATTGCAAAGTATTTATAAATATAACCACCATCTCTTTGTCATGCAAAGGTGGTTCTACTTGAGCAGCAATCTCTCTCCATCTTAAAGCATACTCTTTGAACGTCTCTAACTCATTTTTCGCCATGTTCTGCAATTAAAATATGTCAGGCACACTATCACCATTATATTCATATTTCTTCACGAATGTAGCCACCAGATCTTTCCAGGAACGAATTCGGGTTGGTTCCAAATGCATGTACCAGTTAAGAGCCATGCCAATTAAGCTTTCTTGGAATAAGTGAATCAGTAGTTTCTCATCATGAACGTAGGCAATCATTTTTCTATAGTACATGGTTATATGATTCTTTGGACAAGTGTTCCCTTGATACTTTTCAAACTCTGGAAATTTGAACTTCGGAGGTATTACCACATCTGGAACTAAGCACAACTTTACAACATTGCCAAACTCAAAGTTTCGTCCACCCTCTATAGCTCTCAACCTTTCCTCCAACATTTTTGATTTGTTTGTGGCATCCTCAACATTTAGAGGTGTAGTGACATGGGGTGATAGTTATGCCTTATTTATATGAAATGTAATATATGTATTGATATGTACAAGAAAGAGGTGAGAAGTAAAGGACGTAATTGTCTTCCTTTTGTGCCTTAACATAGGTTTGATGCTTAAAGTACTAAGGTGAAGTACATGCGTTCAACAAGATGGTTCCCTAATGCCTAAGGATCAAGGTCACTAGAGCTATGGTCCACTTCACGACATTTCCCACAATAGTTGATAAACAACATGATGTGAGAGTATCAAATGAAGCAAACGAACTCTAGTTAGGGTTCTCACAATGATAACTTGGGAAGTACATCCACTATGGCACTACAACACAACCCTCTTCTAATTCTAAGCTACACAAACCCAGGATAAGGGCCCCACTCATGTCATGTACACAATATAAAGTGAGTGTGTGAAGGAAGAAAAATGCACAACTAAACCCCCACCTGCAAAATAATCATAAAAGATCTAGGTAGATACAACACATATTTTCTACCCTAGAGTTCAATATCCACAATTATTTCATACACTAAATGAAAAAGAGATAGACACACATAAAGAACAAAGGGAAAAATAAACATTTAAACTAAATACATCACTTTCGCATATTCAATTAAATAGGTCTGACTCTCTGATGTCCCTAGTAGAGTCACCATCTGTTGCAACCTAAATTACGATAGGACGACGAACCAAAAGGAAATTGGTTTAGAGAAACAGATTTGAAGTCGCCACCATAGTTTACACTCGAAAGCTATGAAAAACCATAAAGATAAAATAAAGTCTGCGAAAACCAAATTTAGGGTTCAGGAGTCGGTTACGCGTAGGAAATGTATTAACACCTTACAGCGCGCCCGCCTAAAGGCGGTACTTTAATTAAATTTGTAAAAAAGATGTGTGTATTTTATAATATTTATTTTCCCAAAAAATAAGAAAATAAATTGAACAAATATATTTCTTTGAGTGAAAGGGACTCGACAAGGATTAACCTTGGTCCTACGTATTCTCATTAAAAATGAGAAATTATTGCTACGTAGTTCTTTATAAAAAATTAATTTTAATTTTTAAAGTTGTCTTTTAACATTTTTGAAAATGAGTGTCATGCGACGCTTGCGGTTGATTAGACACAAAAACCTTTTTATGATTTTTGTATTTAAAAATAGGAGTATTGTGCGACGCGAATGGTCGATTAGACACCAAAACTATTTTTATATTTTTTTTTATTTTAAAAAAGAAGTGTCATGCGACGTGTACGGTCGATTAGACACTAAAACTATTTTTTATAACTTTGTATTAAAAAAGAAGAAGAAGTGTCGTTGGACGCGAGCGGTCGATCAGACATTAAAACATTTCTATAATTTTGTATAAAAAAGAAAAGTGTAATGCGACGCGAGCTATCGATTAGACACTAAAACATTTTTATAATTTTTGTATAAAAAAGAAAAGTGTAATGTGATGCGAACGGTTGATTAGACACTAAAAGAAAAAATAAAGAAAATAATTTTGAAATTTTATTTATTCTTATTTTTATCATTTTTTAAAATTATTTTAATTTTTATTTCAATTTAAAATATTTTTATTATTTTAGAAAATGAAGTGATTGAAATGTGATATTTAATTAAAAAAAGGTAAAATTGGAAATAGAAAATGGGAATGCATAAGTGAGTATGTGGGTGCAATGAGGAAAACTATACACATGAAAACGAAGTGCATAAAGAGAAATGTGTGGTCCATAAAGTAAATGCATCCTAACCTAAAAAAAAAGGAAATTAAAGGAGTGATGGTGTGTGCTTAGTAAAATTGCAGGTACATGAGATAAAATAAAACTAAATGCAAGGGATGTGGGATTAATACATTGGGGAGTGCATAAAGTAAATAAACAGAACCCAAATTAAAAGCAGGGATGTGCAAATTAAATCATGGGGTGCACGTAATAAAAATTGAACCTGCCAAAACCCTAAGTTCAATTTCTCTCCTCCTTCCAAAACGCACAACACTTAAGTGCTTCCTTTGAAAGTTCTATGTTTCTGATTGGGAAAACGTTGGTGAAATGGACCGTGATGCCTTGTGCCTGTGCCTGTGGGTATTATTTTCTCAGAGTGTTTGTATACTACTATTTCTGAATTGGGGATTATGTTGTTTTTAGCAATTAGGAAGATAAAGATGGATAGAATCTGAAGATGGATGAGCGTGTGGAGTTTGGTGATGGAAGGAGATGTAAGGAAGAAGATGATTGCACGGGTGTAATACAGTTGTGAAAAAAAAAAGAATTTGTCCCAAAAATTTCTTTTTATCCAATGAGTATTGTGAATGGCGGTTTAGAGAAGTTGAACTCATCGGGGAATTGAAACATAAGAAGAATTGTTCCCCATGCATAAAACTATTTTATTTTCTTTTTAATTTTTAATTTTTGATTTTAATTTAAAAAACATAAAGTTAATTTTGTAATTTTTTTAATCTAAAATACAAAATCCTTATTTTACTTAACTTTTAAAAATATAAATTAAAGAAATTTTTTTAATTCATTTTATTATTATTATTTTTTAAGATAATTTATTTTTATTTTTGTTGAAAATAATATTTTATTTATCTGGACGAAATTGAATATTGACATCACTTTAGTGATCTTTGGGTAGAAATATAATTTAAATTTTTGAAAGGACTTTTAAGTGCCTGCCTTTTGCACATGATTGACAAAAAAGATTATCTTTGATTGACATATTTGGAAAGTAATTTACGCTCCTATGTTTTTGCAATTTAGAATGAAATCTTAAACTTGCATGACTATATTTCTTGTACTAAAACCAATGATCCTCTTTGATAGTCATGAGACAAGATAACTTTTGAGCTGATAACTCATCCGTATAGATTTTATAAAAATTACTTTATCTTTTTTGGTAGTAAATAATCTGGTCTCATCCTCGTTGTTAATCATTCTTGATCTTTGTTAAAAATAACATCACAATCATTGTCACACGATTGACTTGTGTTCAATAGATTGTGTTTTAGATGATCTACTAAAATAACATTATTAATAAATAACGAAGGTTTTATACTTGACAATTTCTAATTATTCTTCCATACTAGTCACCTTCAAAGATTACCTTACCTCCTTTTCTCATTTGAAGGTCTTGGAATATAGACTTTTTCCTATCATGTGTCTCAAGTAACCACTATCCAAGTATTATGGGACGTGTAATTAATTTTGTTTTAGGTACCCATATCTTTATAGGTCCTTCGAGTTAATTTTTCTATAAAATACCCTTCTTATATAGAGTTACTAGAAGATGTAGTATTCGAAGGGTTCATTTAGTACAAATTTTTTTTTCATATCCTATATATCTTGCTTTATTACGAGTCTTTCTTGAATTTTTTATTAAAAGATCCAAGAGTGTCTCACTTATATTGTATTGGAAAAGGAGTTTTCTAATAACAAAATTTCCTCAAATCAAATAGTGTGTTATACTTACTTTATGGCTTAAACAAAATTTTAATTATTCATTAAACTTACGTATATATGTAATATTTTAGAGGATATTTTATCATTTCAGTCTCTAGACCTAAAACTTCCCCATTTTACTTTATACTTATATATTTTTTTTAATTCGTTTTAGTTCACATCATCCAAATATATTTATTAAGAATTAAAATAAGTAATTCTAAATATAAGATTTAAGCCTAAAGATCATATGGATACAAAATTAAACAAGTAATGATACCATAAAATATATATATATATATATATATATCGTTCAAACAACACTTTTTTTACAACAACCTTCCGTATCCTTCCATCGTATCAATTATGCTATCACGTATGTGCTATGTGTCTTTGTTATAAAATATTATATAAATTTATTGCATAAGCATAATTCCTCTCAGCAGAAAACAACCTTACAATCACCAAGTTGGATCTAAATTGCGAGCAAGTATTGAACCCAAGCAGATGAACCCAAGTGAAAGAATGGCCATAAACTTCATTTATCCATTCGTGTCCTCTAACAATGTATTTCTGTCGTTTCTGTGTGTGTGGGTGTCTCTTGTTGCCCACAAAATTGTACCTTGATATTTTGCTTTGAAGGTTTTGTACTCTGAAAAATAAATGTTTTCTTTGAAAAGTGTAGAATTTGAGTGAATTTTATTGTCCACTGATGTAAGTGGAAAGCCCATAACCTGGTCCACTTTGGACTCAAGGTTCAGATCCAACCATCAATCTATACATATATAGAAGAAAAATAAGAGAGACAGAAAAATAAAAGCACCAATCACAACCATTCATTGCATGAGAGGCTATCCATAATCTCATCCTCACTTACGCTCATCAGTCACAGCCACACATCCATGTTGCCTCCTCTTGCTTCCCTATTAAACTTTACAACACATAACAACATGAAACCTCATTCTACTCTACTGCTTCACTTCTGCTCCACAAAATCCACTGCTCAAACATGGCTTCGGCTACTCTCTCTGTAGCCAAACCAGCTCTTCAGGTTCATCATCTTATCCATTTTCATGCATCCTTACAAACAAACTTGTGTTACTTATTTTGCCATGTTTTGTAAGGTTAAGGTTGTTGTTGTTTATGATAGTTTTTCATTCCTTTGTCTATTCAGGCAAATGGGAAAGGCTTCTCTGAGTTCTCTGGCCTTCGCAGCTCATCAAACCACCTTCCCTTTTCCAGAAAAGCTTCTGAGGATTTCCATTCTGTCATTGCCTTCCAGACTTATGCAGTAAGTTCCTTACTCTACTGCATTAATCAATGTCAAATTTTACTGTAAAGTAAAAATACTAGGTAATTGGATATAGACATACAACATGTACAAGAAATTATCTCATATATATAGTTAGACAAATAGATATACTTCCTGAACTATGTACCAAAACCAAATTTTTCAGATGGTACATGCGAAAGTCCTTTAGTTTATGATTTGACTTTTCTAGCAGCTGCTATACCACATTAATCATAATGCGTCTGAACCAAAAACACACACCCAATTCGTGATCATCATTCTGTAAGAGTTCTTGCTTTGAATTATATCAGAGTATGAACTAGGCCTTTCAGCATCTGAGCATAGAAAGAAACGAGGAAAGAAAACACCAGGGTGATATGAAAGAGTTAACTAGAAAGGAAAAGGTGTGTGATGATGAGTTTAACAATGTTGGTATTATGTGTACTTTTGAAGGTTGGAAGCAGTGGAGGATACAAGAAGGGTGTGGTGGAAGCAAAACTGAAGGTTGCCATAAACGGGTTTGGAAGGATCGGAAGGAACTTCTTGAGATGCTGGCACGGTCGTAAAGAGTCCCCTCTTGATGTCATTGCCATCAACGACACCGGTGGTGTCAAACAAGCCTCTCACCTCCTCAAGTATGATTCCATCCTCGGAACCTTCGATGCTGATGTCAAGCCTGTGGGCAATGATATAATCTCCGTTGATGGAAAAGAAATCAAAGTCGTCTCTGACCGCAACCCTGCCAACCTTCCCTGGAAGTAAGCTTCTTGTTCAGTTTCATGCAATTAGAGTCTCTTTAAGAAAGAACTTTTCACAGTTTCAAGTAGAGAAGGTGTGAAAATTCTTTCTGGTTTGCATCCAAACATGTTCCTAGGAAAGTGGTTTTTGTGAGGAGAAGAGAGTAACATGTGAAGATGAGTGTGTGGTTTTATTGCAGGGAGTTGGGGATAGACTTGGTGATTGAAGGAACTGGGGTGTTCGTAGACAGAGAAGGTGCTGGGAAACACATTCAAGCAGGAGCTAAGAAAGTGCTCATCACAGCACCTGGTAAAGGAGACATCCCCACCTACGTGGTCGGTGTCAATGAATTTGATTACAGCGCAGATGAACCCATCATCAGCAATGCCTCTTGCACCACTAACTGTCTTGCACCCTTTGTGAAGGTCCTCGACCAGAAATTCGGTAATGTTCTTGTGACCACATTTTCTGTCACATTCATTCCTCGTTTGAAAACAAAACATCCTGGTTTTACATGTTTTGAAATCCATGGCAGGTATCATCAAGGGAACCATGACCACCACTCACTCCTACACCGGAGACCAGAGGCTTCTCGACGCGAGCCACCGTGACCTGAGGCGTGCTAGGGCCGCAGCTCTGAACATTGTGCCCACTTCAACCGGAGCAGCAAAGGCGGTGGCGCTTGTGCTGCCAACCCTGAAAGGGAAACTGAACGGCATTGCACTGCGTGTGCCAACCCCAAATGTGTCAGTGGTGGACCTTGTTGTTCAGGTTTCAAAGAAGACCTTTGCAGAAGAAGTGAATGCAGCGTTCAGAGAGAGTGCAGAGAAGGAGCTGAAGGGAATCCTCTCAGTGTGTGATGAGCCTCTTGTTTCTGTTGACTTCAGGTGCACTGATGTGTCCTCAACCGTTGACTCCTCGTTGACCATGGTGATGGGAGATGACATGGTGAAGGTGATTGCCTGGTATGACAACGAGTGGGGCTACTCTCAAAGGGTTGTGGATTTGGCTGACATTGTTGCCAACAAATGGAAGTGATGATCGAAGCTCATTGCTATTTTATTATGCACCATGCATGCCATTGTAATTTTGTATGCTACTACTACAACACTCGTTGCTTCATTCCTTCTAAACACCTACTGAGAAACACAACCATCAATTTTCTCTGCCTTCTCATTGTGCAATAAAATTCTTACTTTCAAATCTCAATCTTCAAACATTATTTTTCTTTGCTTAAAACAGAGATTGCATAATAAGAGGGTTTTTTACAATTCTCGTGGAATTTACTTTTGAAATTCCAAAGTTGGTGCAAGTTTTATAACATTTACCCATATAGGGAAAGTTGTTGAGAAATGGTATGACTAAATTATAAAGAAGTCGTGTTAATTTAATTTGAAGTGGTGCCAAGAAAAACAAGACTTACCTATAAAAAAATAAAGTTGCATTATAGTCACACGACTTTAATTAAATTAATAATCTGTTTAAACAAATCCTATCAATATAACACAATTTTAATTTTGGATTTTTTATGAAGAAGTTGTCTCAAAGCACAACTTCAATGATTTTTTTTTATTGTTTTAAATTTTTTTTTTCACATTCTCAATTGTTACTATCAAATTTTTTTAAAAATTAAAAATTTAGTAGAGTAATTGATAGGAGAATGAAGTAAATATGCACATGAAGAAAATAAAAAGATTTCTTAATAAAAAGTACATGAAATGAAACATCTTAATAATTAGTAGATGACATATATTAAAATTAAAGTAAACAAAGTTTATGCAATGCAGTGATAAGAGTTAAACAAAATGAAAATTCAGTGTCTATTAGTTTGTTCTGGTATAACCAATACTTGTACAAAACAAAAATTTCTTTGGTTTATTCAGAATTGACTAGTTCAATTCATTCTGGATACGACTTGTACTTGGTCTTCCTAATTGTTTGCATTGTAGGTGGGAGTCAGGAATTAAATTTGGACCAATATAAATAAACCAATAATCTTTATTTTGAACATGCTGAAATTACACCTCATAAGCCTTGAAAATATTTTGGAGGCTATATAGACAGGATCCACAAATTTCACAAGTTGTAAATATAGGGATGAGCAAACAACCATTACATGAGGGCAAGGTAGATGAAGAGCTTGAAACTCCCTACAATCACACCACCAATCATTTAACTTAACAATGTATGACATTGGGTGGCGTCCAAGTTGGGGAGTGGAAATCTTCTAAACATCGAAGACTGAATTCTACCGATTATACCTCTAGACACAGCACACGACAGATTATTGTTCATTTTTTCTTAATAACACATAAATATCCTCTAGATATTGGTGGCTAACTCGTAGCACGCATTCAATATTTGTCCCACATTCCACGAACCTTTCTTTGGTTCTTTCACAAACACTTTTAACAAGAGCACAAATTGGTAATGATATTGCTCTCCTCATAACGGAGCTCATACATTCGGCTAAATTATTGTCATGTGGTCATATCTTTTTCCTCCATTGTATGCTTGGGTCCACTTTTCCAATGGTAGTTTGTTTATCCAAGAAGTTGCTTGTTGAAATTCGATTCTCATAGCATATATCTTCACTTGAAGTGTGGGTTGTTTCATTTCGCAACCTGACAAATTCAATATTAGAAAATAACAATGTTTATCATATTTGAAAATTGAAAATAATTAACCTCTTAAAATTTTAGATCAATGATATTAGTCATCATCCTTAAAATTTTTGTTCTAATTTTAAACTAATTGTAACACTAAACCAAAATATTTAAGAAAAATGTGAATTTTAACAAAAAAATCATTATAACATTCATATAAAAATTAAATTTTGTCTCAATTTGGAAATGGACGAAATTTTTCCATTTAAAAAAAATGGGATTAAATTGAACAAAAATAATAAACATAGGGACCAAATTTAATGTAAAACATTGACTTTGACATGTGGCACATTACTGGGTTAACATGTGGACATTTTTTTCAAAAATTAAAAAAAATAAAAAAAACCAAAAAAACCATGAAATGACATGTGGTCGTCACTATTCATTACCGTTAACTATTTAAGCGGCGTTAGCAACAAAAGACCAAATTGAACAAATGAAAATTAGAATCTAATTGAACAAAAAAAAAATATTAGGACTGAATTGACAATTGAACGAAAATAGTAGAGCTGTCAAAACGGGTAACCCTGCCCGACCCGGCTCGACCCACCACGAGTTGAGGATTTAGTGAGTCAACCCAACCCGGCTCACTTTTTAGCGAGCCAAAAAAATTCTAACCCAGCCCGGCCCACCACGGGTTGACGGGTTAAACGGTTTGGCTCACGGGTTCACTTAATTAAAAAAATATTATTTTTTTATTTTTTTTCAGTCAAAACTAAATTGCAATTCTAATTAAAATCTAAATAAACTTTAATACAATCCAAATACAAACCAAAATAAAAAAAAATACAAATTATTTATGTGTTGGATAAAAAAACAACCTAACATGACCCAAACGTAAAGTCCAACTTAATAAAAAAAATAAAAAAAATTTGTGTAACCCTTTTATCTGCGGGTTGGTGAGCTAACCCGGCTCACCACGGGTTCAACCCGGATGAGCCGGGTCAAAAATTAACTCGTATTGAAATTTATAAAAAAATTTCAACCTAACCCGACCCGAACCCGTGGTGAGCCGGATTGACTGGCGAGTTCCAATCCATTTTTACAGCTCTAGAAAATAGGAATCAAATGTGTATTTTAATCATAAAAGAATAACATGAAAAATAAATAACAAAAGGTAATTCTTGAAAATCCAAGCTTTCTAAAATAATTATTCATCTACATCAACAGTTTTAGGGTTTCAGATACTTGAAACAAACTTAAGAACGAAGTTTTTTTATTTACTAATAAAACAATTTATGTTAACATGTATAATAACTTTATTTAAAATTTATTTTTAAGTTTTTTTATGCAAAATTATTTATTTATTTGTCTTAATTAATTTCATTCAACATTTCTTTTTCAATAATACTAAAACTAATATATTTAATCGTTGTTGAAACATTATTAATCTTAAATACATTTTGATTATCTCTAGTTTTAAAAAAATTCTTTCGACTAAACCAACTGTTACTATAACATTAAATATATATATATATATATATATATATATATACATATATATATATATATATATATATATATATATATATATATATATATATATATATATATATATATATATATATATATATATATATATTTGAAAAATTAAGATTGGCAATTTGTTTATCATTTTTCAATTCTATAATTTTTTTTAAGATATTTAATTTTGTAAATAAATTTAACTCATCAAGAGCCAATAAATTATAAAGTTTCAAAAAAAAATCAAGGTTTAAGCATTTTGTCAAGTATCTAGAATATATAACCTTTAGAAAATCTATTCGCAACCATTCATAGTATTTTAATTATATTTATTTTAGATATGTCAAAGTGAGCCAACCTGACTCACATGGGTTGGTTCACCACGAGCCGGATTGAAAATGAGCGAACCCAACCCAACTTACTTTATGGTGAGTCAGAAATTTTGCAACCCAGCTCAACCCACCACGGGTTAGTGGGTTAAGTAGGTTGACTCACTAACCCATATAAAAAAAATTATTTATTTATTTATTTTAAAGTATTCAAATATTTAAATAATTTTTAAGCAACTCATGAGATGATAATCACAATAAAATCAAGAACTAATGTCTTCATCATGCTCACCACCAATATATGATGAATTGTTTCCAAGAAAGTATCTATATAGTCCAAGAAAACATGACTAATATTATACATTTTTCTATCATGCTATTCAACAAAATATAAATAAAAAAAGTACACATTTTTGTCATGCTAGGTTAGAAAAAATTTGTTTATAAGACGGTTACTTGAGTAATTTATTATAAATATTATAGTTAAAGATTAAAGTATCAATATATAAGTTGACAATCAAAATAATTAAACATTCAAACTATTCAAATATTATTGAGCAACATTCTAGTATTTAAAAATATAAAATTGTGAACATATATAATTAGGAATAATAGATAATTACTAAGAAAAATTAAATAAAATTATAAAAATTTTGGTGGGTTAAGTGGGTCAACCTACCTTCAACCTGTTTAACCCGTGGGTTAAGTGAGTTAGGTTGAATTCAACTCACTTTTGAAAAAATTAAATTTTTCTTACTCCAACCTGACTCGAACCCATGGTGAACCAGGTTGGCTCACAGGTTAAAACCCATTTTGACATCATTGTTTTATTTTCAAACATAATTTTACGATTAATTTAACATAAGTGTATTTGTACACCTAAAGCGAGTGCTTGTTGTGACCTTAATCGACTTTTTTCTGTCTACTCCTTTTAATAATACAATTTTATATTAAAATAATAATAATAACAATAATAATTATTATTCTAACGGTAATAGTAAATAATAAATATAAATAAATTTTAAAATTATGGTGGTAGGCTTCTCCAACTATAATGGTTTTTTCTTCTTGCAACCCCATAATTACTATATGTACCTTCATTACAAGAAAATGTTTCATTATTAACTAATTTTAGTAATAAAAATTTTGTTAGTCACTATAGTGACTAATTTAGATACCAATTTAAAAAATAAAAAATTATTGGTTACTAAAATAGTCACTATTATGAATAAAAAATTATAATTGGTCTCTAAAATGGTTTCTAAAATTTAGCTAGCAAGGTTTTACCTATCAAAGGAAATTAATCACTAAACATTAGTTACCAAGGTTTTTGCTACTAGAGGAATCGATTTCTAAATTAGTCTCTAATTAACTAGTGATCAATTATAATTTTTTATTCATAATAGTGATTATTTTAGTAATCAATAATTATTTATTTTGTAAATTGGTAATTAAATTGGTTATAATGACCGGTAACTTTTAATTATTAAAATTGGTTGATAATGAAACATGTTATTATAATGCTTTTACTGACATAAAAAGACTAAAATATCCTTCTTTTAGACACTGTTATACCGCTACTTTTATCATCACTATAACTATCACCATTGTCTTTATTGCCACCATTATCCTCACTACCACCATCACCATTGATGCCTCCAACTATACTTTCGTTCTCCATTTACATTATACTCTTTCAAAAGAGGAAGAAGAGACGTCCTTCCGGAAAATTCCTTTCGAAATGTATTTCATATGTGTTGAAAAACTTGTTAAATGTTGTTATAGAAATCATAGACATGTCATATGTTTTGGAGACTTTGTTCAGAAAAGTTTGTTCCAGAAGATATCATATACATTCCTAGAAACTAATTCTAAAAATTGTCCTAAAATACTCATTCCGAAATGCATTTTTTGCGTTCCAAGAATAATATTATAAAAATTCTGTTTCGGAAATGTTATTTTGAAAATCATATTCTGAAAATTACAAAAAACTTATTTCAGAATATTTTCAAAACAGACATCCATAGGTAACCTTTATGAAGAATAAAATAATTATTTTAAAAGCTATAGGTGCAATTAGAAAATATGGAGGTGTAGGAAGAAGAAACTTTGTTAACGGAAAGAGATATGAAATGAGATATTCCATTATCAAAAAATTTCTACAAAACAATGCCCAAAGGATCATTCACTTCAATCTGATTGGCTATATTTCGGAAAGGACCCACTCCTTATTATTAGCAGGGATGACAAATAAACTTTCCTTTGTGTGTTTATTCAAACATTTTCTTGTTTTGAAAGAAAATTCTTGTATTTATTGGGTATAGGTATGGGTAATACCCGATTTTTTTATTGGGTATAGCAATAAGGATGAGTATGTATATATTTGTCCCGTCCCTATTCTTATACACACCCAAATACTTGTCCCTTCCCTCATCCATGTCCCCGTTTAAAGTACTCATAATTTATTAGGTAAACCTTTTTTTTTTCTTTTAGTTACACACTTTTTTCTCTCTTCTCTAATTGTTTCGCATAGCATGAAATGAATTAACATCTCTAAAATATTTTTCTCTTATTAAAACCTTTGTGGAGTTAGGTTCAAATGATATATGCAAATTAAATATTTTTTGTGTTTTATATTTAAATATTTCTACTCTTTTTTAATATTTTTATTTATTGTTTTTTTTTTCACATGAAAATGTTTAACTCTAACTTTAAGTGTTCAATGGCATAAATCCTTTATTTACTAGGTAATATACGAAAAGCTTCATTACTCGAATGATCTCTACTTTGGTGGGAGTGTGTCAACTTGGTTCCTCCAGATTTAAATGAGTTTCAAGTATGTCCCTACTTTTGAAAAAGTATTTCGATTAGGTCCATTTAAAAAAAAAAAATACTAATGATGTTAATCTGTGGTTTTTTCTTGTAAAAATTTTTGTTGTTACATGTTAGGTCTCTAGTGTGACACGTTGTCTTCATTTTAATTTAGTCTCTATATATGTCCAGATTCAATTTAGTCCTTATCCATGATTCTTTAATTTAATTTTGTCCTAATTTCTTTTCAAAATAGAGCAATGTTGTCTCTCTCCAAATTTATTATTTGTATAAATGTTACTGATATTTTTTATTAAATATGACTTTTTAACAAATTACGTTATTATTTTTATAAATGTTATATTAATATTTTTTTTATTAAAAATGACTTTTTAACTTTTACATTATTGTATATTATTAATGCATGTTTTGTTAATCATTTTGAAATTAGAACAATACTGACTCTCTTAACTTTGAGACCAAATTTATTATTTATATAAATGTTATATTGATATTTTTTATTAAAATAACTTTTTAACATATCACATTATTGTTATTACTAACCCATTTTTTGTTAATCATTTCTTTTACCACTAAATTTTAATATAAATATAAGTACTTAACTTTGTGTGTGTGTGTATATATATATATATATATATATATATATATATATATATATTTACATACTTAATTAGTTTTAATCTTATAAAAAAACATGAATTAAAAAAACATATTTTAATTATTAAAAAATTTGGGACAAAATGGAATCAAAGAGATATATTTAGGGACTAAATTGGATCAAGGAGACATATACATTAACTAATTGAAATCATGACAATGACACTTGGTAGAGACACTAACACATGACATTGCGTAGTCATGTGGCATTGACGGTACCTATAAGACCCAGAAAAATTAATTAAATAAATAAATAAATTTATTTAATAAATACGAGAGCGGGAATCCCTAATTTAATTAATGCGGAGAGAGAAGACAAGGAAAAATACTAGTTCAAGTAATTGAAAGTATTTGTAGTGTTAAGAGGACTTAGGTTTGAGTCTTGTGTTTGTCAGTTGTGTGTTATTTTAATTGGGTATTATTTTAATAATATGTTTGACCATGATGAGTGATAATATAGTCCTAGATGTATAGGAATTATCATGAAACTTGAATTGGTTGAATTGATTGTGCACTTGCTTGAAATTAAATGGTTGTGTGTTTAAATCTTGGTTGAGACAAAATAAGCTTCTTTTTGGCCAAATTTCTTTTTGGCATGAATGTGACGGAGCAGAAAACCTAGCCCTATAAGAGGACTCCTGGAAGGGGTTGGAAAACCATATTAAATGGCCATTGATTAATCATTAATCACTTTTTTTAATGTGAATTTGTTTTACTCTTTATGAGCATAAAAACTAAGGTTGTAGAGTGAGGATAATAGTGAAATTAGAGAGACAAAGTGTCCTTTTGGTACAAGCAATCTATTGGCACTCTGAAAATAGAGAGTTGAGAGGAAATTGGGAAGCACATTGGAGAAGGAAATTAGAAGAAGTCAAGGATCAAGGTTTTGGAAATTTGAGCAAGGAGTCTAGGTCAGGGGAGTTGTGCTGATTGTTTTAATTTTATTATAATGTTTTTGTATGGCTTGATGTATGCAGAATGCCTTTTTCATTAATTTTCATGCATTATTTTCAAGTTTCTGGAAATTTTCGAGAAATCGCTTGGCGGCTTTGAAGACCCGCCAGGCGATGCATGAGAGTTGGACCATTTTTTTGGGTTTTTTGTGATGAACCGCTTGGTAGTAAGGGTAACTCCGCCAGGTGACGTGAACACTATGCAATTACGCTATTTTTCGTAATTTTCGTGTAGTAGGGACCGCCGGACGGTGGTTTCCTATCGCCAGGCACAAAGTCTCTGGTCTTATTTCGTTGGGTGGTAGGATCTAGTTGTTGGGCGACTAAATTTTTTCTTGTTTGCGTAGTTTTCATAAAACTGCTTTTCTCGATTCGTTAACCGTACGATTTAGATGAAATTTTGACAGGTGATTCATAACATGTTGTTCTTCACTTTGAACAGTGGAGATTTGAATTAAATGTCTGCAATTGGAGATATACGTTACTCATGATTGGTTGTTTGAATTCCCTAAGAGTATAATTATTAATGGATGATTAAGTGTGCTTAAGTGTTGGTATAACATTGATTGGTGAATGTATATATATAAATATGTGTTAGAATTTATGCACCAATATTTCACAACCAAGAGGGGGGGTGAATTGGTTTTAACAGATTTTGTTCAGTTTTAGCACTTTGAAATTGTTTTGATAATAACCTTTGCTTTTGAATCAATTGAAATGGTATAGTGTGATGCTTGATGTACGGAGCATTTGTACTAT
>Ga0214543_1005736_pt1 | contig 22575 bp, 9 predicted proteins | sample CNSS2metaG_FD_160094 | JGI IMG/M metagenome (GOLD analysis project Ga0214543, IMG submission 160094) | Root nodule microbial communities from cowpea collected in UCLA plant growth center, Los Angeles, California, USA - CNSS2 | ecosystem: Host-associated > Plants > Roots > Nodule | place: USA... | reverse complement strand
ACCACAATCTCTCAATGATTACAACCCCATATGATAGGGTGAGCTAATAATTAAATGATCATATATACATACATACATATATATATATATATATATATATATATATAACCACAATCTCTCAATGACTACAACCCCATATGACCATATGACAAATATATAAACCTAACATCATGCACCACCTGTACTGAAACATGTTGTTTCTGAATTAATATCAAAATTTGAAGTGGTAGAGGACATGCAGGAAACCATGCTACGGACCACTGTTTTTGTAGGTATTGCCTAGCGGAACACCCCTTGCCGTCAGGCGCCACGCGTTCCAGTTTTCCTCGAATTTCATTGTTGTCGCTTGACGGTTCGTAACTCATCGCCAAGTGCTATACCAGTGCAATGAGATTATTGGTTTACAATGTCTCAATGCCTTTTTCCCACTTTCTAACCTTCCCCCCTCCCCCTCAACTTAGCTCTCTAAGTTGAGTACTCCAATTATGCACTACAATCCCATAATTCACATTCACCTCACCACAGCTTAGGTATGAACTATGACCTAATCCAATATGCCACATGATGATTAATTAAATTCAGTCCAACCAGATTACAACCATTTAAATCTGAATTACTAAATATCCATTCCTTAGTTATTAGTATCATGTCATATACTACGACCTTCGTCCCACATCCTTTAATCCCTCTTTAAACTTAAGCAATGTCTCAAAATGATTAAATCTCGCCCACATCATACAATTTAAGATTTAATGTCATAAAGACTCCCACTACCCATATTTATTAATTAATTAATTAAATTTCGCGGGTCTTAGATATTGCACTTTCATCTTCTACTTCATTGGAGGAGTTAGTGTGCATGATGACCAATCAAATGAGCTAGATGGCTATGCAACTAAATCAAGCACATGCTCAAAATTTAGACAAGTTTCCATCACAGAAAGTTGAGAATCCCATAAATGTGAGTGTCATCACATTGAGGTCTGGGAAGCGGATTCAAGTTCCCACATCGGAGCCCACACCTCAATAGGAAGTTGACCCTACCACACTTCCGAGAAAGCGTGATGCTTATGCACTCGGGCCTTCCACATCTAGTGTGCCTTCCACCTCTACTGCGCTTCCCATCCCTCTTCCTTTCCCGCCAAAGCCATTCTAAGCAAGAATATGGAAGAGGTTGATAGGGAGATTTTAGAGACATTCGTGAAGGTGGAGGTGAACATACCTCTTTTAGATGTCATTAAACAAATTCTCAAATATGTGAAGTTCTTGAAGGAGTTGTGCACTCACAAAAGGAAGCTAAAGGGAAATGAGAAGATCAACACGGGAAGGAATGTGTCAGCGTTGATAGGTAAATATGTTCCTCAGATTCCTAAGGAGTGCAAGGACCTAGGTAAATTTTGTGTACCTTGCATATTAAGTAACAATAAATTTGAAAATTCCATGTTTGATCTTGATGCTTCAATTAATGTTATTCCTCTGTCCATATTTAAACCTCTTTATCTTAGACCCTTGCAAGCTACAAGTGTGGTTATTCAGTTGACAAATAGAAGTGTTGTCCACCCCGTAGGTTTGGTTGACAATATCTTGGTTCGTGTTGGTGAATTAAGTTTCCCTGCTGATTTTTATATTCTTGAGATGGAAGAGAGATTTTCACATGATTATGCACCAATCATTTTAGGCAGACAATTTTTAAAGAATGAACAATTAATTTAAAATAACATTTATATCTATTTTATATTTTTATTGTAGTATTTTTTATATATGTTAATTAATTTACATAATTTTTTTTGTTATTTTAAAATGGATGAATAGTTTTCTAAAATTAGAAAAAAAATTAAAATTTAGCTTATCAAATAATATATTTTACTTACTTATGTCATACAAAGTTGAAATAAAACAAAAGACTTTTTAATAAAACAAAGTTTCAAGAGAATGATTTGAACAAATATGTTATTTGTGGTTAAGTTGTAAAAAACATTAATAACAAAAACATATATACTCTAGAAATTGATTTGATTAATGATTGAAGTTTAACTTTCAGAGAAGACAAATTTTTATATATCTATGCTTTTGTAAAGATAATAAATAAGAGTTTGTTATAAAATAAAGCTAATAACATAGAGAAGAATGGAGAATAGAAGGAAGAATAGACAATGAGAGAAGAGGGGGAACAACTTTTCTGTGTGTTATTATTGATAGGAATGGTCCAATTTATAAATACAACATGTAATTCATAAAGGAAACAAATCAACTTAGTTAATACAAATATTTACATAAAGAGTAATGAATCATATGAGTATCAATCATATGAGAGTAAATGTATCAAATCAATGGACAATCATTAATTCATAACAGAGTTAAAATAATAAATTATTTTATAAGGTTGGACTTAAATTCATAATGCACACATGATCACCTATGTATAATTGTTTATAAAGTTTAAGCAAAAAAAAATACAAATTATTTCACATTATTTTAAGTGGCTCCAAGTATCTCATGAAACTTAATGAGAGAATTTTAAATTATAAATATCAGTAATAATTTCAAAATATGTGTACATCATTTATTCAGTGATCATTTAAGTTGATCTTTTTCTTTTCTATTGAAATGTTTTTAAAAAGATAACAATTAAGATCATTCAATCATTATAATTGTTTATTTATATACCAAAAACAGAATTACTATTACAAATTGTACTCTTTAACAAAGAGTAAGGGTGGTAATGTGGGCTTCTCTTGGCAAACCAGTTCACAGCCTTGGGGCGGGCTGAAATATTGAATCTGTTGGCTCGCAACAACTCGACCCGCATAACCCGCAGTCCACGCGGGTTAGAAGTAGGGCTGGCCCACAACCCATAGAAAAAAAAATCTTATATTTGTGTGTGTTGGTTACTTTCCTTATGGACTTCTACATGGACATTCTAAATTATTGTATGAGTGGAAAAGACAAGTCTTATGTATTTCTGAATGAGCTGAAATTTGAAGAATTCATCTACATGTCAAACTACAAATATGGATACGATGAAAATGTTGGATTATTAATTTATTATTCAACTCCCCAAAGTCTTTCCTTACTTTTGTGAACTTGTTAAACTTTTCTAATTTGCTAAACGTTGAAAGTTTTATCATAAGAATTAAAAAAAATGGGTCAGTCACGCGAGTCAAAACCTATGCGGGGGGCCAACCCAACCCATATTTTTGCGGGTCAAATGTTGGACGAGCTTAAACGGATCGGGATTGGCCCACATTGCCACCCGTAACAAAGACACATCTACTTTATTTATTCAATTTGTTCCAAATTTAACATATTACTTTATATTAAATCAACATAAAAAAAATATTTAAAAGCAATTTATGCTATTATAAACAAACTTATCATATCACTACAAGAAAATCTCCAGTTAGAAATCAATTTTAGAAACCAAAAATAATTTATTACTATAGTGACCAATTTATTTATCAATTTACAAAACTAAAAATTATTGGTTACTAAAATAGTCACCACTATAAACCAATTAAAAACATAATCACAAACATGAACAAAATTTAAAAGGGAAAAACAAAGAAACTAAGGATACGCAATAAATTGTGAACGTGAGTGGTTTTGAAGCAAGAATTGAACGCACAAAGCAAATGGAAGAATGAAATGAACAAAGGAAGCCACACCACTTGGAGATAACACCAAGATTAGTGATGAAGAGTCGCCACTTGAGTTGAACACTCAAGATAAGACCTAGAAGAGACTTGACACTCCTTTCTCACACAAGGGTTCAAAGAAACTCTAGTTTGAATCAAGTCAAATATTTCTTACATACAAAGTTAGCCCCCTCTTTATAATGGAGAGTCAATTAACCTAAAATTAAGTCTAACAAGTTTATCTTCTAATTACAAGACTTAATTAAAGAAAATGCAAAAAAACATGTGCAAGACTTCTAGGATACAAACGCACGAGTTGGGAACTAGTTCTGGTAGTGGCAAAACATTGGCCACTGACTTCAGTCTCGCTGGGTGTCCTTCAGCTGTCGCTGGGCACCGAAATCTCCATTGGGCACCACTTCTTTCTCGTTAGGTACCACCTCCTCTACAACTTCTAATTGAATTTCAAAATTAAATTACACCTAACTCATACGTAAAAAAAATGTGTTCTTGTAGTTAAATTAAATCCATGTGATTCTAGTTTCCAACACAAAAGGAATCAACTCCTTTGGAGGTCTATAAGAGTAAAGGTCAATGTTGTTGAGTTTTGTATTGTGTCGGGTGCCATTCATTCTATCGGGTGCAAATTACAATGTTGGGCAAGAAAGATATTATCATATCTTTATGCTTATTGCAGTGTCACTCTTATTCATGCAGTTCCTTCCATGATTATGCTCTCAACACACTGCCATCGACAAATCCCTCTTTCCTTTATTACTTCTACCTTTAAAGAAACCAATCCAGAAATATGTTCCTAAACACCAAATCCAAAAGGTAATTTTTGAAATATATTTCAGATTGTATAATCCAAATTGTATTTATGGATCTAAAAATACTTTCTGAATGTACAATTTGAAAAGCATTTAAAAAATACATTCCAAATTATGTAATCTGAAATATATTTTTATGTTTGGAAACATCTTCTAGAATACATAGTCCATATTTTATTTTTTTTAAATGCATTTGAAATTGTGCACTCTAGAATATATTTCCAAATTTTGAAATACTTTCCGAAATGCTTAAATCAAATTATATTCTAAAAAAATACATTTATAATTATATAATTCATAATATATTTTGAAATTTGAAAATAACTTCCAAAATACATAATTTGGAATGTATTAAAAAAACATGAAATACTCACCACCTCCGACAATCACTATCAATCACCATCACCAACAAAAGAAAAATCCACCAATCACCATCAACCATCAACAACCACCACAAGTAGGCATGGCAAAATGGCCAGCCCAGCCTGTTTTGGTCCGGCCTGCCTGTGGCCTGCCAAAATTGGGTCGGTTCGGGTTGGCCTGACACTAGCAAACAGATTGGATATTACAACGCGTCCCGCCTCAAAGCGGACTGACTCGCCACTTTTTTCTTTATTTTTGATTTTTTTTTTTTAATTTTCTTTTAACTTTTTTAAAATTTTTGTTTATATATTATATATATATATATATATATTAATATATATATATATATATAAATTATTATGTTTTAATTATTTTTAATTTTAAACATAAAAAAATAAAGAAACAATGGGTTGGCGGACCAGAATAAGTTGGCCCTCCAAACTGGCGGATTATGCGAATCGGACTACAACGGGTTGACGGGTTGAAAATTTCAAACTTGACCCGCCCTTTTCTTGTCAGACTGACAGGTCTGACCCTCTTTGACATCCATAAACACAGGTACATCACATAGTGATAATATGAATATTCTAGCAATTATGGGGTGCTGGAAGCAATTGTCCTTATGGAACATACGTAAAAATAATTATGAATATATTTGTTCTCCATGAAATGATATTTTGTGTTCTTGAAATTACATCTTAACCGGACAAAAAAAAACATATGAGCCAAGTAATTTACAATCTTTGAATGAAACTGCCCTATCTGACAAATAATAGAAATTACTTTTTATCTTTTTTTCTCCTACATGAAATTCAAATTCACCATGTAGAAGTCAGGGTCAATTATGGTGAGGCATTGATTCTTCTTCCTCAACAAGTGTCACCCTTCAATACCTTCTCATCCTTTTCATCAGTTCCAATTTCTTGACAAATAGAAGTCATCATTTCATTGCCCAAAACCACTCCTTGGTTTTGTATATAGACCCATTTTTCTTGAAAAAGGTAGAAAAACACAACCATAGATATCTGAACAGTGAAAAGTATGTTCCAAATTTTTATGCCTTTTGATGTTTTTTGGTGGTAGGCTTCTAATCCAAGATATACATTCAGGACACCCAGGAATGTGACTGCAGTTCCAAGAATCCAGTGTGCAAAGAACCAAACACTTCTTTTGGATCCCCTGTGAAGAAACACAACCTATTTATTCATCATGTTCTATTAACAATACTAATAAACATACAGCATAAAAGGTCTAATAACTTTAACATTTCACTGGTTTTGTAAGGTTAAATACTTATCTTTCAAGGTATTTAAATGATGAATTATGTTGTCTCTTGTCTCTCAAATTTTGGTAAAAATTAGTTTTGGTCCTTTCATGTTAAAGGGATATGTTTCAGTAATTGTATTTCCAAATTTTGGTGGATTTCACACTTTGTCGTTAGGGATCAAATTGATCAAATTTCAAAAAATACCAAAGACCAAAACTACCAATTTTAAAATGTAGTGACAAACCAATTTTAACTAAAACATGAGTAACCTAAAACATATTTTACGTATGTTTAAATGGAAATAAAATCATTTACTAGTCTAAGTTGGAATCTTTTAACGGCATTTTTTTTATGAATAAATATTAATTAATAGTATTTTGTCGATGGAAGATTTAAACTCACAATTTCTCTTCTTTTTTTTTTTAAATTCTTTAAGTCAATTTTATAACTCTCAAATGTTAATAGAGAGCTGAACTCATAATTTCTCTCGCCTCTCTTTCAAAGCCTTCGAGTTAATCTTCTGACTCCCGGCTAAATAGTCGGAGAGTTGAACTCACAACTTTTCCCATTTTTTCTTCCAATTTTTTCTACTAAACCAACTTTATAGCTCCAACAATCCCTGAACCCTAAACAAAATCATGCACATAGATACCCATATTCTCAATGAAAGTGAATTTAGTTGTTTTACCTTTGTGGTCGAAAAAGGCCAAGTAAAACTTGGAGCCAGATAATACCATACAGTGCAACTCCTAATCTTTGATGACTATTGTTGAAGAGGTTGTTGAAATTTTTTATGGACATGATTGCTCCAACTGTGGCAAGCAGCACAGCAATCATCTGCTGAATAGAAATTCAAAAGTATATATCATGTTAAAAAGGAAAATGGCATCAGTGAAAAAAAAAAAATAAACTTTAGACAAGTTAGTTATTTCTGTTAATGATGGTCTATATTAACTTCTGGCCTTCATCATAGCTATGACTTGGTAGTATCAAGAAGGGCCAACAGCATAATTTTGCTGTTTTCTTCACAGCCTGTGTTTCACTAATGAGATGAAGAAACTTTGGAGTCTCTTTTCATAAAAACATAAAAGGTTATTTAATAAAATGCCTTTCTTGTCCTCAAAGTATCCATAATAGTCCTTTTCAATAAACTAGGTGGTAATCACCAATGCATAATCTCATTACCCACTAACAAGCTTTAGGCTAAAAAAATAACTAAAATTCTGAATCTTGCTACTTTTAGCTTCATTTCATCATCATTAAAAGTATATTAGAGCTACAACTAACCTTATAAAACTAATATAAATCCATTAACAGATCCAAAGGGTTTCCAAAATTTTAACTACTCTCTTCATAAAGTTATTTGTTGTATTCTAATCTAACACACCACTCACTCTTATCTATTCATTCACTAATAGACAAAATAGACCATCTTGAAAATACTGTTTACAACTCTTCTGGCCCTTATTTTCTCACTACCATAAATTCTTGTTCTCTGTTTTTGTAGATCATTGGCTTTCTTTCAAGTTAAAGTAAAAGAAATTACAATATAAACAATCAATTATTACATCTGATTTGGAGTTGTTATGTAATGTGAACTTAGATATACTTGCCTGCAAAATTGAATGAACATAGAACACAATTCTATGCCTTCTTGGATTCTCCTCTTTGTTTGAGAGTCTAATTGCAAGTATACCAACAGGCATCAAGAACCCCATTGAAGCCCACAGGAGAAAGCCATGTAATGTAATCTCAAACTGAAGTCTTGGACTCATCTTAACCAATCCCAGAAAGAAAAAAAAGTTAGCTCCAGAGACAAAACTCATAAGGGGGCAAAATGAACAGATTCTGCTGCTAACTTTCATGGATAAAAGTTCAGAATATGCAATATAGATGAAATACCTTACCTTAATGTGACTATTATCTTTGGTTCTTGAAGGGTTGTTTGTAATTTGATGGTTCTCTGGGGTTGCACCAACAAGGGGAAAGATGATGAATACAAGAGAAGCATGAAAGAAGAAAAAAATGAGCTTTTGCTGAACTCCCATTTTTCCTAGTTCAAACTCAAACTCAATTTCAATCTCAATCTCAATCTCAATCTTCAATGTTTATATAAGATATAAGGAAGCAAAAGAACTATAACATTGTGAGCAGAAACTGAATCTGATTTCCCATGATTTGAAAGAGCTTATTCTCTTTTTTTGAAGTGTCTTCTGCTGTGTGTATGTGAGAGAGGATTCTGAGCAGAGAGCTGTGTTATCTAGACAGTACAACTAAAAAAGTTGCAACCAATGCAGGGAAAATGTGAGATCAACATGAGGTCAGAAAAAGCTCATCAGAAGAGAAAGAGTTTAAACTTTAACCTTCCTTTTAAGTATACATTTCATTTCAGATTAAACTCACATTTTCTTAAGGTTGTTGTTGTTGTTGCATGGAAAAATTGATTGTTGGTACTAAGTTCAGAAGATTTTGTGAATAATAAATGGAAGTGGAAATGAGGCATTGAATGAGATTTCAAACTTGTGGGGTTCACTGGGACAGGCTTTTTGAGAATGTGGAGTTGCAGAGCTAAAGTTTGTCAGATTTCAATGTGAAGGGTTAAAATTTATACATGTAGATACTGAGAGACAAAGTGGGTTGTGCTAGATTTACATTGTAAACATTATCTTATGCTTCCCACTAACATCATTATAACATGCTTGAATAGACTTCTCCACCAACCAAATACTGAGCCAATATACAGAATTTTTGGTTACAAAAAAAGTGGCTCAATAAATAAGATTCTAGAAAGATTTCCCACTTCTGAATTAAAAGTATCTCTGATTGGTTCTATAAATTATTTTGATAAAAAAAAAGTAAAATATTTTCTAATAATGTTGGTATTATAGGCATTGGGAGAGGTGATAGGATATGGAAAATAAAAATTGGTAACAAACAAACACCCATAACTCTACACCTATTATTTAGGGTTCCTAGAGAAACCCTTTTTATTATAATGCCACACCAATGTGATTCAATGGGATAGGGTGTGTTGTTCAGTGTTTTGCAATCAATCATGTAGATTTGTGGAAACTCAAAATGCTAAAAGACAAATCATTTGTCTACCACGTGACTCTATATTGTTTTAATTTTTATATTCCTTTATGATTATGATGAATTTTTTTCATATTAACTTTTGTGAAAACATTTAAAGATAATCATCTCGATATAATTTTTATTTTATTTAATATATTTTTAGTAAACATTTAAAGATAATCATCTCGATATAATTTTTATTTTATTTAATATATTTTTTATGTTAAATTTTGATTGAAATTAGAATTATTGTATTCTAAATTTTGATGTAATTTGATTAGTCGTTTATGCATTTTGATATGTTTCATCATCTCAAATATTAGTCTTAAATATATTTTAATTTGTACAAAAAGTTTAATATATTTTTATTAGATTAAAATAAATTTATTTATTTATTTTTAAAATTCAGAATCATGACACAAATAAATTATAATTTTTGCATCTAAATTTAAAAGATTAAAATATTAAAATTTCTATCTTACCAACAAATAATTGAATATGATCAATAACAACAAATTTTTTTTATGCATGTTAATTAACAACAAAATCATTATTTATAATATCAACACTTTCCACCAAGGAATATATTTAGAACTATTTGTGCATGTCCACAATAATGTGTAGGTTTATTTATTTACTTTATTAACATGTCTTCTTCTATAAATAATCGTAATTAAGATATAATCAAATACTAAATAAGGATATTTAATATAATATCTACAACCTTATCGCTCATTCATTTTCATAAATCTAACATTAAGTTCTAACATTATTTTACTTTTTTATAAATTTAAACATTTTTAATTAATTTTGTATTAAAAATGTCATTTTATTAAGTTTTCAAAATATCTTTTTATTTTTTTTGCTGTTTATTCATTTAAATTTTTTTGCTGTTTATCAATTCACCCTTCATTTTTCTAGTCTCTTTCAATTTGTTTATTAATCTGCTCATTTAAAAAATATTGTAAACACTCGTTAGAATGAAACTTTTTTATAATAATTTAACAAAAAAATACTTAAATTAATTAAATCTATTTTCTTATATTCCTGGCATTTCTTTTTCTTCCCCGTGATCTTTATGGAAATTTTTTTACTATTTCAGAATTGTCACAATCCAAAGCATGTGACACTGTTCTCTTCCTACTATTGTGTGCTGAGAATAGAATAAAGCAAAAGACGACTCTCGAAAATGCATAGTAAAATAAGGTATATACATAAGTAGTGGACCACCACAGAATAAAGATAACCAATGCATGAATTTATGCCATTTTTTTATGAATGAATCAAATAGTGTATTGCAGAAAGCAACGTGGTCCTCTTTTATCAAATATCATGCACACCATATCAACAATTGGATATAATTGGATATACGTGAATAATATATATATATATATATATATATATATATATATTTGCTAAATTGTAGTTTTAGAGTGATAAGGAAGTCTACACAGCTATGTTTTGCACGTGATTCACCATAAGTTGCTCATTATTGAAGTTCATTACAACTTTGAACACAACCTTTTTATTATTGCTTATCTTTTTTGTATCAAATATTTAATTGAATTGACTTATAGTCAGGATATTGTGATTTTGGATATGGAATATGGAATCAAGTCACAATTGAATGAAAAACAAAAATGTTAGAATTAATTATTTTTTTGAGGATACTAATTATCGGATTATGTGGTTTTATGTTTTGTTCTAATTGTGTAAATTTAATTTAAACATGTATAATTATTCATTTTGATTGTACAAATTAAATCTCTATATGTTGTATTGTGAGATTTTCAATAACTTTCTCACCATTTTTAATGTGACATTAATTTATAATACATTTGAAAGATTAAAATCATATAATGGTAAAAATTAGAAGACTTCATTGATTCAAAATGACATTTAGCTAACTGAGATTACATATGCTTTATACTAAAATTAGTGAAATTGAAACTTAAAAACTGAAATTATATAATTATAATATTAGAAAAACAAAAATTATGACTAAATCATAAAGTTATTGTTCAATTATTTGAATACTCTTGTTATACAACTATAAAGTCCCACAAGTATATATACCATATAAGTTAAAGTGTGTATAATATATAAACATAGAGGGTGAGGATGAGATAACTAAAATAAATTGTTTTGAATATTTTAAATCATGTATCTTGTGCGTGATGTTCATATCCCTTCAATCTATATACTCTCTCAATATAGACTTTTATGTTCTAACATTTTTCTACCCTAACATTGGGGGATGGCCACATTTCATATTTGAAATTGAAGAAAGAGATGCTATATTCAACTTGATTTAATACTTTTGGATAACACACCTCTTAAACTATATTTTCATCATGCTCACTTTTTTCACATATATAAATTAACATATAAATAAAAAATAATTTATTTTAATTTTAATATATCACAACAACAAAATCTCTTATTAATTATCTATTTTAAGGATGAAAAATAATTAGTCATTATAGTGACCAATTTATAAACTATAAATTATTAGTAACTAAAATAGTTTTTAAATTGGTCTTTAAATTAGTAACTATAATAAGTTGGTTTCTAAATTTGTCATTAACATTAACTATCAACGTTTTAACTACAACAAAATTGGTTTCCAAATTTGCCCTATTAATGACTAATTTATATACAAATTTAGAGACAAATTTCTTTGGTAACTAATGCTAGTGACCAATTTAGAGATCAATTGAGTATAATATGACCAATTTAGAGTCTAATTTAAAAAATATTTTAGTTACCAATAACGTTTAGTTTATAAATTTTTTATCCCTAAAATTGATCACTAATAAGAAATTTTATTGTAGTGTATTTTTATATATTGACACTATCAAAATTTTTTACATCAATTTTTTGACATTTCCAAAATATTGTTAGGTTTATAAGGAGGGGGTATCATTGGGGAGATATAACACCAATGAGACCTGAGTCAAACCATATAAGGCACTGACACCACTCTCAACCCAAAACCTTAAGGCAGTGGGTTTATGGGTCTTTATTCTTATATAGTGCTCTACTTTCTCACACTTGGATTCTTAACAATCTCCCCCTCAAGGGTGAGTCCCTTCAACCACATTGGTACACTTCCCTCCAGCGGAAGCTGCCCAACCACGAGTACTCCTTTTCTGCCCTTTTCTATACCGCCGTTATTCTTAACGGGACACGCTTTATTTGACCCGCACTGTTAGGAATACTTTCGATACTAGGACCATACTGGTACTGCACTCGTCTTAGCCGGTATTAACCATCGGTTCTGATACCACTTGTCAGGTTTTACAAAGGGGTTTCACTGGGGAGAACAACACCAATGAGATCTAAGCCAAACCACATAAGACACTGACACCACTCTCAACCCAAAACCTTAAGGCAATGGGTTTATGGGTCTTTATTCTTATATAGTGCTCTACTTTTCTCATTTGGTCAATGTGGGACTTAGACTCACACTTGGATTCCTAACAATCTCCCCCTCAAGGGTGAGTCCCTTCAACCACATTGGTACACTCCCCCTCCAGCGGAAGCTGCCCAACCACGAGTACTCATTTTCTACCCTTTTCTATACTGTCGTTATTCTTAACGGGACACGCTTTATTTGACCCACACTGTTAGGAAGACTTTCGATACTAGGACCATACTGGTACTGCACTCGTCTTAGCCGGTATTAACCATCGGTTCTGATACCACTTGTTAGGTTTTATAGAGGGATTTCACTAGGAGAACAACACCAATGAGATCTGAGCCTAACCATATAAGACACTCTGACACCACTCTCAATCCAAAACCTTAAGACAATGGATTTATGGGTCTTTATTCTTATATAGTACTCTACTTTCTCATTATTTTTTTGTTAAGCTTTTGGTTAAATATTCCAACAACTTTTATTTTAAAATGGGAATAACTACATTTCATATTTTTAAAATGAAAAGAAATTGACATTAGATAGAAAAGAATGAAACTTAACAATTTTGTTTTGTTCTTACCCTTAGCATTAAAACAAAACAGAATAATACTAATCATTGCATTTCATTTATTTGTATCATTCTACACATTAAAAGTTACCCAATAAGTTATTTTGTCACAAGAAAGGCAATTAAAGCAAGTTAGTCAATAACTAATTATGATTAAGATATAATGAACAGTGTAGTTCGTACTATGTGAGAAGTTACACAGAGTGAAAATGAATTACTATGTCTTGTGATTGAACCTTGGTGAGTGATGAGTATGCAAGTATATATTATTTCACTTTAATTTAATTCCTGATTGCATTAGTTAAACTAATCTGCAATGTTGGTTAATAGTTTGTCGTTATTTAGACACAAGAATTATATCACAACCACCATTGGATCATCATAAAACCTAATGGGTCCATGACACCAAGGTTCAACACATGAGCCCATCATAAATTTTTATTTTTATTTTTTTGTTTAATTTTCTAATTAACATATGAGGTTGTTGAAATGTCATATGTGCTCCAAAACTAACATTGTCCTCTAACAATCATTCCCTTTGAAAAAAAAAGTTATCCTTTTTTTAATCACATAATTTATTATTAAAATATTGTTTATTTTACGAATCTTATCTCTAAATTTTGTTGCATTGTGTGGTTGATTTCTTTTTTAGTTTTAGAGAAAATGTGTTATAAGATATGAAGGTAAAATCAACTCTATCAACCTTTTGAATAATCTGTTTTTTGTTTTTTCAAATGGATATATTGAAAACATCTAATAGGAAAGAGTTGGTATATAATTAGAGAAATTTAAATTTAATGAGTCACAAATTAACTTATAAGAGACATCGCATCACCTCCGACTCAAATGATATATGTTCCAACCACGTTCAATAGTCTTATATCGTTTACGAGTCAAGGAGGTCAAAGACGGTTTAAATATTTCTCCTACCTTACATCTTCAAGATGTCTTTTAAAGACAAAATTATGACGAAATTCCTCATTTCAAAACAAACAATACTTCGGATGCATAGTAATTGACCCTTAATGAAAATATTTGACGAACTTTAGATCGAAACATTAACCCTTACAACTATCAAAACGAAAACAATGTGTTTCTTAACAAAATATAATAAAACAATGCAAACTCATTCATTTTTTTTCTACTTTATTTAACATATATGTATATATAAACATTAGAAATCTGGTTATAAAATGAACCTAAAAAATCTTAGTGGTAAAATTTATTAAGTGTTAACATATTGTATTCAATCCTAAATGTCTTTAAAATAATTTTTTAGGCAATCTAAAATATAAAACTTTTATTTCTTGTAGCGAAAGGAAACCCCTTTTGTAAATTCTAGATTTGGTAATCCAAATAAAATATTTTACATTCAGAACTATTATTTCTGCAATAGAAAAACTGCAAGATGATATTATTGGAGTGTACAAAAACTTGGAAATATATATATATATATATATATATATATATATATATATATATATATATATATATATATATATATATATATCATCAAACTTACCTATATTCAAATGAGGGCCAGTGAATAATTAGTAAGATAGTAGTGTGTCAACTGTCAAAGATGATGATTTCTTCTATTGGTTTCAATGTTTGGTAATTTAGTTATATATGTAAAGAAAAAGTCAAAGTGCAGAAGATTATAACCTTTTTCAACAAATTGTTTCCCTTATGTCAAGGGGAATCTCAATAAAAGTTTAAATTGATTGGAGCTTTCCAACAACTTTTCTTTGAAAACCTTGATTAGGGTTACTTTATATCTTTTCGTTTTGTAGTCTTTATATGTCAAGGGTTGAAAATAAGCTCATATGAATAGGGAAAGGTTTTTCCTAATGAAACTTCCCTGCATTTGAAGTCACAATAATAATCATTTGTGGCAAGAAAATTGTGCCTGAGAAACTTCTTACTCTGCCCTAAATAACTCTCCCCTTGTTTTTTTAATGGAGTTTTGTTTGGTGATGACACCAATTGTGTCTCAATGAGTTATTATTTTTCTCTTTATCCTAAGCCACGGTGTTATCAACAACCAGTTTTTAAAAATGTATTACAAGATGTTATTAAGTCATTGGTAAATTTAAACTTGCTTTAAATCCTCTTTAGATTATACTATGGATATGTTTCAATAAATATTTTCGTAAATAAAAAAAAATTAGAATGAAATCAAGCTATGTCATCCTTTTTAAAAGTCTTTTAATAGAATTCTTTTAATAAATTATATGTCGCAACCAGATCACGACGGGACGACGAAAGAAAAAATTTTAAATACAGAGGAGTCGTCACCATAGTTTATTAAGGAAAACTATAGAAAAATATTAAAGATTTTAGTCTTTAAAACCAAGTTTAGGTTCGGAAGTCGGTTACGAGTGGGGAAGGTATCAGCACCCCACAACGTCCATCCAAAGATGGTTCCTTTTAATTAAGTGTACAAAATTAATGCAATTTTTAAAATATTTAGTTTTCCATAAAAATCAAACAAACAAACAAATACAAAAATATTAAACAAAAGTATTATTGAAATTTTAGTTGGGTCCGACAATGATTGACCTTGCTCCTACGTATCTCCATCTCGCTCCTACATATTTACATTAAGAATGGAAAATCAAGGATCACGTAGTTCTAAATGAAAAAAACTATTTGAAAAGATGTGATTTTTTTGAAGGTGAACCTGACAAGGATTTGGCCTCGCTCCTACGTATTTCCATTCAGGATGAAAAATCAGGAGGGATTAAGTACTTCTAAATAAAAGACTATGGAAAATGACTTTGAAAAGATTTTAATTTTTGTTGAAGGTGAACCCCACAAGGACTTGGCCTCGCTCCTACATATCTTCATTCAAAATGGAAAATAGGGATCACATAGTTCTAAATGAAAAAAAATATTTAGAAAATATGGAAGGGTTTTTAAACTCGAATTATTTTAGAGAGATTTTGTAAGTTGTAAATTAACAAGCAAGTATGAGACCCAAGAAGATAATTAAAAAGTATAAAAATTAATGATTATCAACCGAGCGAGTTCGGAACTCAACATGAGAATTAAAGTTATGAAAATAATGATTATCAAGTGAGCCCGAGACTCCACATGATAATTAAAGTTATGAAAATTAATGAATATCAAGCAAGTACAGGACTCGATGTGATAATTAAATTCATGAAAAAAAAAAGATATCAAGGGAGACCACTACTCGACATGAGAATTAAAGTTATGAAAATAATGATTATCAAGCGAGCCCGAGACACGACATGATAATTAAAGTTATGAAAATTAATGATTATCAAGCGATTATGGGACTCGACATGATAATTAAAGTTATCAAAAATAATGATTATCAAACAAGTTTAGAACTCAACATGATAATTAAGTTATGAAAATAATAATTATCAAGCGACCTCGAGACTCGACATGATAATTAAAGTTATGAAAATTAAAGATTATCAAACTCGACATGATAATTAAAGTTATGAAAATTAATGATTATCAAGCGAGTCTAGGACTCGACGTGATAATTAAAGGTATAAAAAATAATGATTATGAAGCGAGACCAGGACTCGACATGAGAATTAAAGTTGTGAAAATAATGATTATCAAGTGAGTCTGAGACTCGACATGATAATTAAAATTATGAAAATTAATGATTATCAAGCGAGTGTCAGACCCGACATGATAATTAAAGTTACGAAAATTAATTATTATCAAGCGAGTTTAGGACTCGACATGATAATTAAAGTTATGAAAATTAATGATTATCAAGCGAGTCTCGTACTCGACATAATAATTAAAATTATGAAAAATAATGATTATCAAACAAGTTTAGAACTCAACATGATAATTAAGTTATGAAAATAATGATTATCAAGCGACCCCGGGACTCGACATGATAATAAAAGTTATGAAAATTAAAGATTATCAAGCGAGTTCCGGACTCGACATGATAATTAAAGTTATGAAAATCAATGATTATCAAGCGAGTTTGGGACTCGACATGATAATTAAAGATACGAAAAATAATGATTATCAAGCAAGTCAAGGACTCGATATGAGAATTAAAGTTGTGAAAATAATGATTATCAAGCGAGCCCAGGACACTCGACATGATAATTAAAGTTATGAAATTCTTGATTATCAAGCAAGTTCGAGATTCAACATGATAATTAATGTTATGAAAAAAAATATAAAAAGAATGATTATCAAGCGAGTCTGGGACTCGACATGATAATTAATATTATGAAAATTTTTATTATCAAGTAAGTCTGAGACTCAACATGATAATTAATTTTATGAAAATAATGATTATCAAGCGAGTCCAGAATTTGACATGATAATCAATGTTATGAAATTTTTTATTATCAAGTGAGTTTGAGACTTGACATGATAATTAATGTCATGAAAATAATGATTATTAAGCAAGTTGAGAACTTAACATGATAGTTGATGTTATGAAAATATTTGAAAGATTTTAATTATCAAGCAGGTCTGAGACCCAACATAATAATTAATGTTATGCGATATATCTATAAAAAAACAAAATAAATAATTGATAATTTTTGTAAAATATTATATATCTCTTTTAGAAAAGAATATCACCAAATAAAAATAAAATTTTCTCAATTAATGCCTAGACATATTTATTATTCAATAGCTATCTCAAAATTTTTTATTCCAATATTCATGTTTGGTGTGCATCTTGTTCGTTATTTTGAAACATCCAATATAAGCAACATGTTATATTAGCCATTAAAATCAACACTCGCATTCCGATAAAAGAATTAAGGAAAAAGTATAAAAGATTTTGATTAATAAACTAATGTACCGAAACAAGTTTCCAAATGCAGAGATTTATTTATATATATATATAAAAAAAATATATATAAAAAAAATAAAATAAATAAATATATATATATATATATATATATATATATATATATATATATATATATATATATATATATATATATATATAAGGTTTATGTTTTTTTGACACCTTTTATGCCAACACATATGCAACTTTCATCTAATATTAATGGCAATAAAGTCCATCCCAGATTTCGTATATTACACAACCAACCATATCTTTTTACATAACAAACCCACATTATAAGAGACAATTTCATAAAAATAATTATAGTTAGAACATGTACATACGGTGCCATGACGAGTTCAAGTTTCAATATAAGAGAAGGAAAAGAGAGAAAAAAACAATCAATATGTTCGATGTTATGATCTCATAATAAATATCACAAGTAAATATAAAAGGAGAAAGAAAAACCTAGATTTTTTCACACCTGTTTGATGATTTTTGCTTTTCAAAATCAAAACAATGTTTACAAGTGTATCTCTCTTATCTTCTCAAAGCTCTATGTTTTGGTGGCTTTGCCTCTACAAGAAGTATTTTTCAGGTGCTTTTTCTTTGAGTTTGGTGTCGTGGTGTGTGATCCCTTAGTGTGAGTCGTTAATGAAGGGTGATAAGAGTGAGACCAAAAAAAGGATATTTTTTACCTTGGGAAGAAGATGATAGTGGATAAAGGAGAAATGTATTGTTATGTGTTGTGTGAAAAACCTCTCTTTAATGAAGCGGAGAAAGAAAAAAAAAAAGAACTCGAGGAACGAGCGTCATAGACCATGAGATCCTAAGATCCTTTTTATTTTTTTAGCATTGTCTAAGATATTAAGTGTGTGTGGAGGTTGAGAGAAACGTGGAGAGAATCTAGATCAGTAAGATGTAGTTGAGTAATGGTAACATATAACAAATTATTTAAAAAAAAAAAAACTTTTCTTACTTTCCCTAATTTTAATTTTATTTCTTTCTTTAGTAGAAACTATATATATCTTTTTATTCTTTTATTAGTTTGCTTTATATGCTTATTAGTCTAATATATTTTTTAAAAACAATATTTTTACAGTTTTTTTACCGTTATCTTTTTTTCACTTTTTTTTTTATAAATTCAAATTTATTTTATAAAACTATTTTGATTATTTAAAAGATATTTTTCTATTTTAAATTTATTATTATTTTTTTATTATAAAAAACTCTCTTATTTTTAATTCTTATTCTTAATCATAAAAATTGTTTTATATTTTTTAGTGTTTATCTTTTAAAAACTTATTTTCACTGCACAAATATTTTTCTTATCTTTTTTTATTTTGTTTACTTTTCTATTTTTTTTTAAAAAGAAGTATAGTTAGGTTATATTATATATTATTTGTCTAGAAAATAAGAAAAATAAAATTATCATTACTAAAAATTATTTTTTTTATTTTATTTATTATTTAGTCAATCGGACAAAATTAAGCGTTAACATTATACATACACTAAGAAGATCATTAAATAATGAGACAAATAAAAAAGTATTCATTATATTAACTAAATTAGAGATATTTTATAAATTAAAAATTATTAATATATAATAATTTTTATTATTAATAAAAACTATAATTAATTTGTGAGTTGAAGTTTAAACTAGTATTTAACATTAGTTGATTCTAAATTAATTTCTAGATTTTAATTCACAAAAGTAATTATAATTTTTTATTAATAATAGAAACTATGTCAGATATAATGACTTTTAATTTATAAAATGATCTTTAATTTAATTATTATAGTAACTATTTATTTTTTATTTTTATTGTGTTCTTTTATGATTTTCTTACAATGATAATCTAATTTTAATTTATAAACAAATTAATTTTACCTTTTAATGTTTTCTTTACCTCACAATTATATATGATGTAATATGCTTTCATGTTCGTACCAATTGAGAAAAAAAAATGAGCTTCAATATGTTTCTAATTTAAAGAAATTAAATGATTTATGGTTTTAATCAAAATCAAGTCTAACCAAACAAGATAAAATTAGCATCAAATGAATTTAATGAAAAAAACAATTAACACGGTTACAATTAATTGACGAATTAATTATATTATGTGAATCATTTAAAATATTATGATGAGTTTAATTGTGATTTAGTAAATATAAAGACTTACAAGTAGGGATGGCAACGGGGCGGGCACGGGTTTTGCTATCTCATACTCATTCCCGTAAAAGAAATTTATCTTCATCCTCATATCCAAACCCAACGGGTATCAAATTTTTGTCTCATCCCCATCCCCACCGGATAACGGGTATAATCTCGTACTCATACACATACCCATTTTCTTACTACTTCAATGTTCATTTTAATTAATTTTTATAAAATAATAAAAATTTATTGTAAAGGAAATATAATATTATCAAATATTCAATATTAGAAGGAGGGTTGTTTCTTCGATATCAAATACTTTAAAATAAATTATAATTGTTTATATTTTAGATTATAATACCAAATAAAATTTCATGAGAACCAAAATAATTATTAAATTTGTAAATATTAATGAAACATAGTTGATAGAATTTAAAAATATTTTTTTTAAAATATAAAAGGAAAACAAATATTCAAATTAAAATATATTTTAAATGTTTATTTACTTCAATCTTTTAAATTCTAATGAATCTCTTTTTTATACACTAATAAAAGTTATAATATATCATTTGATCAAAATGATACAAAGAACAAATAATAATCATAATAAAAGTTTAAAATAAACTATAATTGTTTACATTTTAGATTATAATACCAAATAAAATTTTATGAGAACCAACACATTTATTAAATTTACAAACATTAATGAACCTAGTTGATAAAATTTAAAAATATAAAAGGAAAACAAATATTCAAATTAAAATATATTTTAAATGTTTGTTTACTTCAATCTTTTCTATACACTAATAAAAGTTGTAAGGCCTGTTAAAATTCTGATTCTTTTCTGCCTTAAATTAAAAGGGCTGCCTTATGTGAGTTGGGCCTAAGGGCTGGCCCAAAGCGGAACCAGACCCCTAAGTTTGCCCTAACACATCACTCCCTTCTCATTTTAGAAAAATAACCGCTTTGCCTTCTTTCCCTAACACAGAACCTCTGTTAGGGTTTCGCTCTTTGGCCTCTTCAGTTGAACTCCAACTAGATCTCCACTTCACATAAGTCTGTTCCAACTCATACCTTATTTCCATTTAGTTCCTTCTTCGCGGTTCCAACTAGGGTCAGCCATGGTGAGCTCATTTTGAACTGGTTTCACTGTTTCCAGCTCGCTACTCTAGGAGCTGTTATGTTCCTCTGTTCGTACCCAAGGACCCAACTGCTAGCTTGTTTTCCAGGTAAGGGAAGCTAGAACCCTCTTGTTTGGTGCGATGGTTGTTGCCTTACTTGTGTTTCGTGATTCTCGTGGTTATATGTTGCTATGGATGTATGGTATGGTTGGCATTATTGCTTGGGTGTGAAAATGTGTTTGTGGCAGAGAGGGACAGTGGCGAGGTCTTATACACTCGCCCAAGCGAGCCTATCTCGCCTAGGTGAGACTTGCAGGAACAGGTCAGGGCTGCACTCGAGCTCTCGCTCAGGCGAAAGCTCTTGTTTTGAGCGAGGCACCATCTCGCTCAAGCGAGAGACTCTCGCCTAAGCGAGTACGCGTGAGAGTCTTGGCATGTTTATTTTAACATAGATCTTGTATCTTTTGAACTTCAAATATGTTGGATGGTGATAAAAAAGTATTCATGACAATTACATTAAATTTTTATATTGTAGTAAATAAAAGTTATTTATACAATTATAGTGAAAAAACTACAGTATGATTGATAATGAGTTAGAAAATAAAAAATAATTAGATAAAATATGTCGAAATAGTATTCTACATAATGAAAATAAACAACAAATAAAAATATTAAAAATATTAACAAATATTTACAAACAATTTGAAAGACTATTGAAAGAAATGACACAAAGGAAAATAAATGTATAATTAAGGATATGATAAGTTAAAAAATATCTTAGAGATCTAAGAAAACTTTTCAAATATCAAGATATATACTCAATGGTTGAAAAATAACAAAAATTGTTTTAGCGAAACAAAAGAGTTCTTCAAAAATTGTTTCAGCGAAACAAAAGAGTTCTTCAAAAATTGTTTCAGCGAAACAAAAGAGTTTTTCAAATGAAACAAAAACTAATAATAATAAGTAAAAGATTTTTTTTATATTACCTAGTGAACGAAAGATTTGTGCTATTAAATACTTAAATTGAGAGTATTAAACATTTTCACGTGAAAAGAAAATATATAATAAATAAAAATATTAAAAAATAATAGAAATATTCAAATGTTATACATAAAAAAAATTTAATTGAGATACATCTTTTTAACATAATTACATAAAAGGTTATGATAAGATGAAAAATATAATTGAGATGCAAATGAGTTTCATGACAAACCAAATAATTAGAAGAAATAAAAAATAATATATATATATATATATGGTTACTTAATTAATTGTGAATATTTTAATAATTTAAACGGGGACGAGTATTATGGCGGGGATA
>Ga0214543_1005734_pt1 | contig 22576 bp, 7 predicted proteins | sample CNSS2metaG_FD_160094 | JGI IMG/M metagenome (GOLD analysis project Ga0214543, IMG submission 160094) | Root nodule microbial communities from cowpea collected in UCLA plant growth center, Los Angeles, California, USA - CNSS2 | ecosystem: Host-associated > Plants > Roots > Nodule | place: USA... | reverse complement strand
ATGAATACATAAATAAAAAAAAAAAAAAACATTATAATCGATTAATAAGTATATGACATACTACTACAACTTTTCATATTACATAGAAATTTTATTTGCAAATTTGCTAAAAATAAATTGCAAGAAAATACTTTTTTTTTTATCATTCTTTTTTAAAATTTTAATGGACAGGTAATTTCTTCGTGAATAATTATTTTCTACAAAATTATAAAATTCACAATTATTTCCTACATTTTTTTTTGAAAAGTGTTTTATATAAAATATTTTGCAAAAAAATTGGTGAGAATTCCTTGCAATTTTTTTTCATAATAAAATTTGTAAGTATTTTCTAAAAAAAAAAATTCAAAACAAAATTAGCATGAAATATGAATTTTTTTAGTAATGACACTACAAGAAAATTTTTAAATAATGACAAAATTTAGTTACTAAAAATAATTAGTTACTATAATGACTAATTTTATAAATTAAAATTATTGGTAACTAAAATAGTTTTTATTATTAATAAGAAATTATAATTAATTTATAAATTAATATCTAAAATAGTTTATATTATCATTTAATATCTAAATTAGTCAATACCATTAATTATTAAGGTTTTAACTAAAAAAAAAAATTTGTAATTAAAAAATTGATCTGTAAACATAATTTTTATCAATAAAATTGGTCATGTTTTAGAATTTTGAACTCAAGTATTTATTAATAAGATTTTTACTTTTAGATATCATTTTCCAACAAATATATAAGAACTCAGATGTATACAAAATTATCTATTTTTATATGAAATAAGAATGATAATGAAGGGGATTTAGTATTTTTATTAAATTATTTTTAATTATATTTCTGACGTTTATGTTTAAGGATTATAATATTTCTGAAATGGTATCATTAAATAAAATTTAAGAAATTAAAAATTGCTTGTATTTAGATGTACAAAACACCTTTCTCTCCCCTTTTACTTATACTAAAACTAAAAGTATCCGTGCAACGTACGAAATTTATTGAAGTGCAATATACGAAATTGATTGAAGTGCGGTAAACGTGTTTTTAAGGAGGAAGAATAAATAAATTTCTATAAATAAAAACTTGTACCAGTTTATTTAGCAAAAGGTTACTTACAAAAAAACTTACTTTATTAAATGTTGTAGTGATTAATATGATTTATCAAATAAAAGTAAAGTAATAAAGGAAATAATTATTCTTGACAAGAAAAATAGTATCCAAAACTTCCATATTTATATGAATAAAAGATGTGAAATCTGATTTTTATTAATTAAAGTTTATTAATAAGTAGGGTAAATATTTGCTTAAATCCACACTCATTTAAGTCTGTATCTCGTCTAAATTTGTATTTGAAAAGAAAAAATTTTTGAATAAATAATTTTATGACTTTTATTTTCAAAAAAAAAATCTCATAAAAGTTATTTGACTTTATATTTTGTTATATATATGAATAAAATAAAATAAAAAATTTCTCACGTAACATATCTCTTATATTTATCATAATTTTTTATTATTTATATTTTCACAATTTTTATCAATTTTAAACACTCATACTATTTTATAATATAATTATATAACTCATAATATTTTATATTATAATATGATTATTAAAATTTTATAAATTCATATCTTATTTAAATTCGTATTAAACTCTTGATATCACAATATAAATTTTGAATAAATGTATATTAAATTTGATAATTTTCGTATATTTCAATTGTGAAAAACAATATAACGGTTAACGGTTGTTTTAGTTGTCAAAAACTATGGTTTTAGTTGGGAAAACTTCTCCCAGTTCATTCCTTATAATTCTGCACTCTACATAATTTTATTTTTTTGTTTTGGGCTAATATTGTCGTATTGTCGTATTGGATAATAAAAAAGGAAGTTGAAGTGGTTTAACCAAACAATTATGCACTTGAAAAAATAATATTTGGACAATGTTTTGTTTAATAAACTTTGATATACTTAATAAAAAAATGCTAAAATTTTATTACTTTATTTTAATAATTATTATATATTTTAATTATGAAATAAAAATATAACTGTAAACGGTTCTTTTAGTTGTCCAAAACTGTGATTTTAGTTAGGAAAACTTCTCCCGGTTCATTCCTTCCAATTCTGCACTCTATAAATTGCTCATAAAAAATTCTGTCTTTCCTCACACTTCTTACTTTTCCCTCCCATTACAATGGCTAACTCCAGAAGCCTCACATTCATTTTCACCGTCATCGTTCTCAGCCTACTCTTCTCATTCGCCACCGCAAAATCTTCCACTTTCTACCGAACCCTATCTCGGAAGTCTTTGGGACTGAAAAAGGAGAAGCTCAGCCACCTTCATTTCTTCTTCCACGACATTGTCAGCGGTCCAAACCCCACCGCCGTCAGAGTGGCGGAGGCCCCATCCACCAACTCCTCCTCCACGCTTTTCGGATTCATAGCCATGGTCGACGACCCATTGACGGTGGGCCCGGAGCCTGGATCCAAACTCGTGGGAAAGGCCCAAGGCGTTTACGGATCTGCGGCCCAACACGAAACGGGCCTGTTGATGGTAATGAACTTCGTCTTCACGGAAGGGAAATACAACGGCAGCACGCTGAGCTTGTTGGGGCGGAATGCGGTGTTTTCCACCGTGAGGGAAATGCCAATTGTTGGAGGAAGCGGGGCTTTCCGGTTCGCACGTGGGTACGCTCAGGCGAAGACTCACACGTTTGATCTGAAGACCGGAGATGCTGTTGTGGAGTACAATGTGTACGTGTTCCATTATTAACCACCCAGTTGTTGATGATGATATAGAAAACATATGTAGCATCGTTTTAATGTCTCATCATTCTCTTGTTTCTCCTCTTTGTTTCATTGTTCGATGCTTTTGGAATAACAACTTGTTTCTATGCTTTAATCGAAGATAATGACTTCACTTGTGAAACCCCAAAGACTTCGTAGTCACTGTATTCTACCTATACCTTTCAATCAATGACACGGTTCTCTTTTCTTAGCTTTTTGTTGAGTAGTAGTTTTTCTTCGACCAAGAATCTTTTACAGTTATGAGTTAATTCTATTAAACTCATCCTTTAACCAAGCTTTACTTTCTGAGATAAATTAAAATTAGTTGTATTATATACCAAAAAAAAAAAAAATAGATACTCCTTGAGGAAAAATTATTTTTATTTACGATTTTTTGACGAGAGCGTGTTAGGACTTTTTTTTTCAACTTTCGTTATTTTTTTAATTTTTAATTTTTAAATAAGAGAAAGAACCGAAAAAACTTCGAAATTATCAGAAACTCTAAATTACATCACAAAACTAATAATGTAATGAGCAATAACTAAGTCAATCAACATTAGCATTCTCAATTGATTCATAAACAGAAAATATTTAAAAAATAATAAATTTTAGATATAAACAATTAAATAGTTAAAATTCTAGTTTATAGATTTGAATATAACTTAGCATTTTTAATCTTTATTATTTTTAAAATCAATTTCACTGAATCAGAAAATTTGTTCATTTTTTTACTCAAACTTGGCATAATTATTTAGTTGAAATGATCTTGGGTGAGATGGTCAACGCCATCTATAAAATTATTTTTTTGTAGGTATTTAAAATTATTGACGATTGTTTTCACTCTTGCCAAAATAAGAATAGTTTGTTTGACATGATTTATGTTATTGAATTTTTTTTTTGCTTTTACTTATATTCAAAAGTTAAAGCAGTATATAGTTAATCTACGAAAATGAAATTAGTTAAATTTCAAAATATGAAATTCGAGATTTCTCATTATTTGGCTAAAACCCCATGTAATACGGATATTTTAAAATTATATGAATCACTAAATATACATTGATTCATCTGTAATTATTTAACATTAATTAAATTTATATTTGAGTATTATGCGATGCACCAAAGAATAAACTGATGTAAAATTCAAAGAAAATTCATTTCAGTAAAAAAATAATTTAATAAAAAAAGATTAAGTAAATTCAAAATTATATCGCAATAAATAATCACACTCTTCTAGTTTCCCTAAGCAAAATTAATAACGCACTAAATAATATTAAAAAAAATAAACTATGACGAAAAACAAATGTTAACATAATTTCAAACCTTTGATGTGGCCTCTAGAACCTCATAATTTGCATCACCAAGTTAAAGAAATGAACCTAAGGAAACCAAACCTTCCTTTCCTTCAACAATTATTAGTCAAACATTTCATTCATTTCAACTAACTCCACAATCAAAATTTTCCTTCTAATTTTTTGTCAAACATTACATTTAGTTGAACGACTTCTTTACATTATACCATAAAAATAAATATCACAAAAAATATATATATATATATATATATATATATATATATATATATATATATATATAACTCGTTAAAGAAACAATTTATAAGTGATTTTTCCTCTCTTTCTCTTTTTCACAACAAGTTTTATTAATTAATTTTTAGGGTTAAATATGTTTTTGGTCCCTCAAATTTCAGCGAAATTTAGAATTAGTCCCTCATCAAAACTTTTGACCAATTTAATCCTTCATCTTTCAAAATGCGTGAATTTAGTCATTTTAATCATCATGAAATGCGCTTGAAACGTTAGATAAACTTAACAAAATTTGGTTATAAGGACTAAATTCATATTTAATCCTAATTTTTATCCAACACTTTTCTGTGTTTTTTTTCACCTCTATTCATGCTATAATAAACCTAGTTCTGTGGAGTCGACCAATTAGTTGTTATTTGATTACCATAATGAATTAATAATTACCAAACATGAATTGTTTTAAAGTCTTATATACTGTCAAATTAATTGTCTGTTTTATTAAGAGAAATATTTGTTTATTATCATAAAAAAAAGTCATGAATGCATTGATTATTTCAATTTTGTCAATGCGTCTAATGTACAAGATCATTTCAACGCGTACCAAGAAAATATAAGATCGTTTCAACAAGAGCCCTATTGGATTTTGTTAAGAAAATTAAAAAGAAAAAAAGACGATATTTGAAATTTATTTATTTTATTTTATAATTTATATTTGCAAACCATGAGTAAGAGCTTTGTTTGCGTACTTGATTTTATTGATTTATCTAAAAAAATAAAATGATAGAAAATCTTAGTATATTAATTATTCGAATCTAAACATATTTTTAGAACATAAATACATTAAAATAGCTTCTTTACCTTTTGTTTGTTAGTACTCTCAAATGATTTTTTTTAACCAAAGGAGTAACATTTGTGTTGTGCACTTATTAAGTTTGTTTTTGTCGGTTTAAGCTCCGACAACAGGTTATATTATTTTGATCTTTTACTTAACAAATTTGACGATTATAAATTGGATTAATAAAGTCACACGTGATAGAGTAGTTGGCATTAATAAAGGAGTAGGCTGAATTCAACAAAGACTTTTATTATTTTGTTTATTTTGGGTGTTTTTCATTGTGCCATTGCGCATATTGCAGAAATTTGTAACTATTTTGAAGGGCATAATAATTTCTGTTGAAAAATCAGAAGAGTAAAGCTTTTTTCACCAAAAATAGACAATCTAATTTAGCTAACTAGAAGACAATTAATAGACTGATAGATGAGCTTTTGAAGAACTTTACGGGTTTTAGAGAAATCAAAGCCTTTAAGAAGATTCAACCACGTCAACAAGATACCAACCTAATTTACACAAATATTTGACATTATTTTCAATTTAAAATTTTAAGATTATATTTATATATCTTTTTCCTTACATATTATTTAACTATTTTATTTTTACATCATATGAGATTATAGGAATGATAGATAAATATATCTACGTAGGTATGCTCTAAAGTTGTTTATGTTTCAACAGAAAATTATTGCATTGATTGAATACGATATATGAATGAATGATATCTAATTTTTTAATTAGATACGAGAATGTGAATGGAATGTGCATGTCTATCTTCATCCTTACACCTATCTTAATATCCATCCCAATAAGTTTAAAAGATAATGTAATTTAAATAATGACGATACATTTGATTCAAAATACCACACTTTATCTTCATAGTGTTGACATTCAATGCAACACTCTTCAACATCAACAAATTGTAATTAGTCATTTTGCTTAATCTATAGATTCAAATTTTGAAATATCCATGCATATACTCTTTTATTATGGTTTTTGTTTGCTTTTTTTATTCTAATTATGGTGAATTCAATTCTTTTCTGCACATATATAGAACATTGTCAACCTCGATTAATAAAATTTTTATGTTTAAGTAATGGGATTGAAAAGACAAAAGATGAACAATATTTGTTGTACTCCAAAAAGAATGATATTTGTTATTAATCCTATTTGCTACCTTTTCATAAACAATGATGATTCTTTTCTTTCTTTCATTCTTTTAATCATTCAGACCCATAATTATTCAATGTTAACACTGAAATTGGAAGTAAATGAAGATGTAATATATATAAATTATATCCATACTATGACATCTTTGTTTTAGATTTTTTTCTTGAAGTGTATACAGATAAAGATAAATATAATGATTGACAATTTTTGAAAATGTGAAGTATTATTGAATGAGTTTAAAATAGTTATTGTAGTTTAAATAAGGATGATAAATATGACGGTGAACTTACAATTTAATGATCTTTACCAAACCGAAATAATGATAATTTGAAATTGACGATGAATTTCAGAAATATACGTTTGCATTTCTATAATTTAAACATGTTACATTTGTTTTAAAGATTTTCAAAATATTTCTTTAAAATATTTCTTTGTAAATTATAGTTGTAGTTGTACTGATTATATCTTCATATCCAAAATCCATATATAAATATATATCATTCTCTTAATATTTAGTTTCGTAACTTTTTTTTTTGCCACACACTTTTTTCATTTGTATCTTTAAGTTATTTTTTTATTCATTTTTAACCCACCACTCCAATCACCTTTAGATCATCACATCACATCACTAAAATAATCAATCAAAATAGACAATTGAAAAGTGATTTAAGTAGTAGGTTAAAAGTGAGTCAAAAGAAATCCATCAAAATATCAATATCTTTTGTGTAGTTATTTTCAAAGATAAATTATCAATTTTAATGAATCAAAATTTAGGTATCACATTTAATTATTTATATTCCCTTTCAGTATTTTTATTTATTGATTATTTTTTCCATATAAGAATGTTTGATTCTTTCAATCTCACGTGTTTATTTACTAAGTAATTTAAAAAATATATATTTATTCTCGTTGAGCCTTAACTATATATTCTTTCATTTGTAGATTTTTTTTTTCACTCAAACAATCTGCATTATCTCCTAATGAATCAATTAGATCGAAAATTGAAAAGTTTTCTCAAATCTCAAAGGTACTTTCCATCTTATTATATAATTAATTATACATTTTTTTGTACAATTTGGTTCGATGGTGTATAAACTTTTTTTTAAGACATACATTTATTCCTTTTCACTTCGTTTTAATATTTTTTTTATAATTTAAATGCATTTTTATATAGTTAATTTTATTTTTTAACTCATTCTTATATATGTAATTTTATATAGAGAGACCTTTCATTTATTATAATACAATAATTTAATGTCATTGTCATGAAGTTCACAAGATGAAAAATCCATGCCTAAATTCGAATTGCATAATTAGTTTAATATATTTTTTTCATATGTGATTTCATTTAAGTAATGTATTATAATCTTTATGATCTATAAAAAAAATCATTATAATGTAGAAAAAGAAAGTGATAATGCAGTCATTTACACGATCAAATTAATAGTATTTATCACTCATATGTAATAACTTCATTATTGTAAAGAAAGTAACCAAAAGATTAAAATGGATAAAAATAACTTAGAATCGTCTCACAAAATTGATTTCTAACAAATTAGTCCTCATAAAGGTCAATCAAATTAAATAATATAAATAATAAAAGAAAATAAATAAAAGGCTAGATATCAAACTAATTAATAATAAAAAGAAATAAAAGAGGAGAAGGATAAAAATAATAATAAAGTAGATAGATTGTTTTCACTACACATTATTGATTTCCTCAATATTATTCTTATTGATTTCTTGTCTAAAATTTTAAATTAATAACTTCACAATTAATTTGCAGAGATCTTCACCTTGAACTTCACAATTAAGCAAAATAACTTCTTAATAAACTATAATCAAAGTTTTCACTTTTAGTCAAAATAACTTCTAAATTATTAACAAAAAAAACTCATTCAATATATAAAAGTTGTTAACTTTACTAGTAGAAACTTATGAATTTAAATTAAAAATCCTTGGACTCATGATTATTATATCCTCATGTTAAGAGAAAAAAAAATAGATAAATATAAATCATAACAAGAATTAAAAAAATAAATAAATATAGTTATCTAAATCCCGTTAAAAAAATTACACTGCAACCGATTCAATAAACTTAAAATAATCATAAATATCATTTATTTTTATAATGATTAAAAATATCTAATATAAATAAAAAGATATAATCAATTTTAAAATCATTTACAAATATAATTGACTAATAATTTCTTATATAATTTAATAAATTAAAATTATCACCAACTAAATTTTGTGCTAATTTGCACAGAAACTTAAAAATATCTATATTTATATTTTAGTCCTTGTTTAACCAAATTTTAATTTAGATTTGACTTACTAACCATCCAATTACGACGTGCCACATGAATCTTCTCTTTTCCAATAGCTTTTTCTTTACTGTAGCGGTGTGGCTATACGGTGCAGGAAGTGGGTTCCAGGAGTTCGTGTTCGTGGCAGAAAAGGATGAGGTTCGAAGGTATTGTTGTGGAGGAACTCTGGTTCGTTCCAGTGCCTCACTCGTGCAGAGGTGGTTCAGGCGCGATCTGGATCGCTCCTGTGTTGAAGATGGAGGTAGCGCACTGATCTCTGGTTATTAGGGTTTCGAATCGTGGTGAGGTTTGCTGCGGTGAAGATGGTAAACGAAGCTGCGATTTGCTGTGTCATCGTGGTTGTTGCGCGTTTGTTCTACGCATTGCGAACGAGGTGCTGTTGCGGTGGCTTACGGTGGCGCGAGATTGCTGGCCGTTCATGGTGTTTTGATTTGGGAGGAAGGAAGAAAATGATGACACGGCAACCCATGGTCGGCTTATATATGTTTAGGGTTTTTGCCAGCAAATGATTGAGCAATTTTTGTGAGGGAAGGATAGTGACTTCGTCACAGTTTATTATTGGATCGCATTTTTGTGAGTGAGTGAAGATGTGAAAATAAATAGATTAGAGGTGCAGAAATATGTTTGGGTGGCCTGTTTGAAAAAAATGGGAGTGAATAAGTAATATAAGTGGTGTAGAAGTAATTTTTTAGGAATTTTAATTTATTTATGTTTTTGTAATTTTAATTAATTAATTAATTTTAAATGAATTTAATCATAATTTTCGTTGGATGAGTAAACATTTATGCAACTAAAATAATACATTTTAAGATATTGTTATATCTGACACTCAAATAATTTAATTATAAGAAATTTTAATTAAATTAATTTCTTAAAACAAAATTTAAAATTATGTTTTGATTGTTATGAAAATTTTAAAATTTAATTTATGTCTAACTGTATAATATTTTATATAAGTCTTATGTAACATTTATAAAATTATCATTCATTTCTAAACAGTTGATATTGAATATGTTTTTTTTTTATATTGAATATAGATATAATGTTTTCTTATCACATTTTTATAAAAATTAATTAATTATTATTGAAATAATAAGAAAGTGTGTATAAATATGATTATAATTCTTTTTTATAAGAAATAATTAATTAATATTTAAACAGCGAAAAAAATGTATATAGATATGATTACAAGTATATCTATTATTTGATGGGGTTAAAAATGAGATAAAAGTTTCATATCTATTAAATATGATGTAGAAGATAAATATGAATTTTTACTTATGTTGTCTGTCCACTTGTCTCTAGAATAATAAATATCCTTCTTAATTTTTATTACTGAAACCAATTATTTTGTGTGGTATGTTTTATTTTATATACCTTTTTAGGTTTGTATTACCATTTTAGGGTAGTTTGTTTATGAAATTAAAAAAAATGGCACAATATTTTTTAAAAAATTTGACGTTTAAACAAGTTGTCATGTTGGCATGACTTTATAAAATAGAAGTAAGGTCCTTTTAAAACGATTTAATTAAATTTGATTTGAATTCATATCAACATGTTCATTGATTATATGAAAATAAAGAAGTTCCGCCACAGTGTCTAACTTTGAAATTTTAAAAAAATTATACTATTTTCATAATTTTAAAAATAAATTTCCCCACATTGATAAGAAAAAAAACCCACCTTTTTATAAAAATAAAAAATAAACCCTTGATCTTTATTAGTGGCAGTCTTTTCTCGTAATGCAGTCCTTTAAAAAATTGGGTCTTCTCGTTTGGGCCTTTACCCACTAGTGGACTCGTGCATTATTGCCACGCTCACGATCGGAGGTAAGTTAGAAGTTACGAGTTAAAGATAGAAGATAAAAAGTTGAATTTAATATATCAAATTAAGCTTGAAATCTTTCTAATAAACGGACAAAATTAATATATATAATGAACAACAACACTATCCACGACTCGTTCAATTTCACATCTTTCGTATCAATATCAAAATAATATTTGAAAGATAATGTGAATGGTTGTTTTCAAATTAATGTATATGGGAACTAAGAAACTCTCTTGTGTTTAGAAATGTATATGTGAATGCTTGTTTTTGGATTAGCCCAATTGAAAATAAGGATTTGAAGATAAACTTTTCGTATTCTGATGGGCGTGTGTTAGCGAATGATTGTAAGAGATGCAATAATATTGATAATTGAAATGAAATTTATAATCAAGTGGGTACATATTTAATTTCATCTTTTGAATATATATAGGTTTATTATTTAAATTCTAGCTAAGGATAATAATTTACTTGTTTTATTCAAACAGAGTACCTAGGTTTCATTTATAGGCAGACTAAACTATTTTGAATATTGTACGATGATTCATGACAACAAGTTATATCTAGATTCTTTGTTTTCATATGTTAACTTGAATACTGATATAACCATAGTTTTTTAAGGATCTATGTCATAAGTTTTCTGGAATAATTCCAACAACATACATTGTTAAAGACTAGAGATTCATGGAAGAGATCTTAGAAGAGTAAAAATATGTTAAGTAACTATCACAAGTTAAAACAAGATTTTTGCCTGTCATTTCATAAAATAGATTTATTGTTAAATACTGCATTACATGAGAAATTATAGACTATTGCATAAGAGATTATAGGTTAACATTAAAGAAAATATATCTACGATAATAAATATGATATATTCTATCACAAGTGAATATGAATATAATAATATTTCTATTCTGAAAGTTATATGAATATCATATTAAATTTTATGTTATTTAAATTTATATGTTAAGCAAGATTAACTCAATAAAATATATATATATATATATATATATATATATATATATATATATATATATATATATATTTATTGATAAAAAGTGGATATGAAGCATTGAAGTACATACTATATTTTTGTATAAGGATTATATTCCTAGTGTCTTTTTTATATTATATATTTTTTCTTGTTGACCAAAAGAAAAGTACTTCTAATTTTTTTTCAACATTTTATTCTTATCCCTAATGATTGGAAAAATGAGAAGTAGTTCATCGTGTTTAAACAAAAAATAAAATAAAATTGTTGTTGTGTCCTTAATGAATAATTAATAAGCTTTTAAATATGTATGTAGTTTTTAAAATGATTTAATTTTGTTATTATTCGTTTCTAAATGATATTTCTTTATAATCCTTTAACAATGATGAAACCATGTGATTCTAGTCAATTTTGAGATACCCAAAAAACTATTTAGTTCCGATTATACAGAAGCTACTATTTAAACATAAATTAAGTTTAATCATAGCTTTATCTTGGTGTTCTTTTTTAGTTTGATTTTTATACGAAAAAGCAATCAAATCAATCTCTATTCATAGTAGCATTTCATATCCATTCTCTATGTGCTATTGGACTAAAGTGTGGTCCTACTTGTTCTCAATATTAGTTCTTTAACTACACAACTTAAATCAAGAGTAATTTCAGATACCTGTTTGAAAACAATAATTTGAAAAGAAGTGTTACATTCAATGATTAAATATTGACTTAATTATATCTATATAATAAAACGTATTACAATATATCTAAACGTATTACAAAAGATAAGAAATAAATATATCTTTTTATCTTTAATTTTAAATTAAAATTAAAATTAGTCATTCGTCCAAATTTTGCATCAATTTTATCACTTACATTTTATAAATGAGTGAATTTAATTTTTTTAACTAAATTTTTTTAACAAAAATTTGATTAAAAGAAATATGATTAAAAGAAATAAATTTAGGCATCTCCAAAATTGATCTACTAAATTAAAAATGAACTAATTTAATTTATAATTTATTTTTTTAATATAACATATCAAACCAAGTTTGGAATCTTTGTAATAAATGGACAAGATTAATATATGTAATGAACAACAATATCCACCACTTGTTTCAATTTTACTTCCCATGATCTCAATATCAAAAGTAATAATATTTGAAAGAGATAATGTGAATGGTTGTTATTAAATTAATGCATGTTCCCGAAAACTCTTTGTATTTAGAAATGGCAAAGTGGAGGGTGAGAAATTTTTTGGGTTCGCCCAATTAAAAGCATGTACATGAATTATAAATAAAATACTTATAACAAACTTTTCTTATATATTCTGATTGGATCGGTGTGTGTTCCCTATTGATTGTTTTGGAGAGATACAATAACATTGTTCAATTCTTGAAATAAAATTTATAATCAAGTGGGTGCATATTTAATTTCCTCTTTGGAGTATATAGGCTTGTTATTTAAATTCTAGCTATGGATGCTATATGTTTTATCCAAATAGAATAAATAAGTTTCATTTATAGGCAGACCAAATTATTTTTGAATATTGTAAGATAATTCATGGCAACAAGCTATATCCAGATTGAGGCATACTCTGTTTTTTTATACGTTAATTTGAACACCGGTATAATAATGGTTTTGTAAGGATCTATGTAACAATTTTTTTGAAATAATTTCAACAGCATACATAGTTAAAGACTATAGATTCATGGATATAACGATATTTTGTACTCTAAAAATTATATATATCATACTAAACTCATATTATTTATATAGATATACAAGTACTATCTATTAATTAATAGATATCTTATTAAACTAATTAATTTTTCTCAATATATAAAAATCTAAATATTTTAATATGATATCCATATAACTTTCAGGGTATAAACATTAATATGTCCATATGTTCATTTGTAGAGTTATATGACATCCATAAAACTTTCACAGTACAAACATTGATATAACTTTCAGAGTACAAAACATTGATATATCCATATAACTTTAAGAGTATAAACATAGATTCAGAAAAGTTATAGGAATATCATATTGAACTCTTGTTATATATGTAGATCTTTATATATTGAGAAAGACTAAGCTGATCTTCCTCAACATATAAAGATCTAAATAAATAATAAGAATTCAATATATTTTTTTAATCACCAAGTATAAATATGTATTTAAATAGGAGCACTTGGAGTACTTCAACCCTTATATGTATATTGTTTCTGAAATACTTTATCCCTACTATATTGCTATTCTACCAAGAGTTAATTTCTGCATCCTCTTATTGTGTCATCCCCTGTTTTTCATCTCAATAACAAGACTGCTATTATAAATACATGTGTATGTGAAAATTTCAAATAATTTGGACCAAGCATTTGATTGTCTCTATGTACCTTTAACAAAAAGACTAAGGCATCAAAACAACAATTAATTTAAAGTGAATAGGATTTGATGGGTTCGTTATTGCTTAGCCATAAGTCTCAACCCATATTCTTTGTTATATTGTTATTCTAGTAAAGGTCATTAATATTTTCACATCACCACTCATATTTCGGTCTAACTCTTGGGAATCTTTAATTATCACATAAGGAAGAACTTGTTATAATCATATGATATTCATGTAACTTTCAAAATATTATATCCATATTCACTCGTGTAAAATGATTATGTAATATAGATAGTATATTTTTGTATAAGGATTGTATTTGTATCCCTAATATCTTTTTTTATATTATATATTTTTTGTTGTTGACAAAAAGAAAAGTATTTCTAATTTTTTTCAAACATTTTATTCTTATCGTTTTTTCAAATTTAACTTAAAGCTCTGAATTGTTTATTCAATATTCGTCCAATTTTTATTCTATTTCGAACTTTAATATATATAGCTATTCTCAAATCTCAAGCATAATTTATGGAAACCTTTGGTTATTTCCTAATTCTCTGTATAAATTAACTGTTGTTAAACCATAAAACCCATCAAAATGTGCACTCCTGACACTCAAAGAAAAGACCCTTACTCTCAAGTTCGTAGATAAGCATAATGAAGTTTCTTTGAGTACATGGTTCAGACGATATTTTCTCTTCCAAAAGAGATCATATTGCTTTGGAAAACAGATCAAATGAAATTACACTCTTTATTATGAATTGAACGAGAATCCAGGCATTTTGCAACGAATTTATTGTCCCATGCCAGGTTTGGAGAAAATGCATGATTCTCCAACTTTTTGTTAATTTCTATTAGAGAAAGAAGCACTTTGTGCATAAGTAATGATTTGAGTAATTTGTACATGTACTACATTTATTGCTCACAGACCAATGCAAATTTCCCAAAGGTTATCTTCTTTTATTTCCCTGTCCACCCATTACACATTCTATCATGAAATAAAGACTTGCAGACATTGAGAAGTATTCATAGGTCAGGCTCACATAATTCATACATCTTTTACTTTTGCAGAAAACTATTAAATAATGTCAGCAATGCACCACAGTAACCCTTATGCGCATTGCGCTCTATATTTTCACAATCAATATATATACAATCATAGGTTAAAAATCACTTTTTTTAACAATGCAGCTGGTGAAATGACAAGAATGTAGAATCATTCTGAAAAATTCTGTTTAAGTACAAATTTTGGTAGCTTCTGCTGTCATAGAAATTTTGTGCTGTCAAGTAATAGATTTCTTTTTTTGAAGCTAAAATTTATAATCTGTGATTACTGTTTGATCGTGAGAGTTTAAACCAGATAGGTATTACAGTATTATTTTGATTAAACAAATATGTCCTTCGTATCTTCGAGAAGGAATCTCGTAGCCCCACTCATTTCAAATCACCACACCAAAATCTAAGCCATCTAAAACATTTCTTTCTCTCTCTCTCTCTCTATATGTATATCAGACACAAAAGCAAAGGTACAGAAGATGTGAAAATAAAGATGGTACTCTAACCACCATGTTCATTTGTTCCTCGATAAATCCTTTTCTTAAGGGGTTGGTTTTGTCATTTTAAAGTCAAAAGCCCCGAGTCTATCACTGCCCCTGAATGATGAGATTTAATTAATTTGCGTTTTCAGACAAGACATTAATAAGTGACCCATGTCTCCCTAGTATGGGACGTTACTCATCAACTTAGTAATTAACGAGTCACTTCAACTTTCAATTATCACCTACCCATTACATCACTCTCATTCCACCTCGGGATCCTCCATAATTTTACTCTTACGCTTAACAATTTTTACCAGTTTCCACTTTTAAATATGAATCGATTCTCTCCGTAAGAGAATACATATAGGTTAAAAAAAACAACAGCACCCTTTGAGACAACCTAAATTAACTGTAAGGAACACCAGAACAAGGACTGACATTTTCATGCGAAATGTCCTTTCTTCCGTTAATAGATTTATAGAGAGAGCAAGAGAAAGCTAGAGAACTGGTGAATGAGTGTTTATTAATTATATTGGACATTTTGTCTCCTAAGCCCTAGGTCTCATTGAAGTGAACATCTTAATTAAGCATGAAAGAGTAAAAGGCACAAAAAGCAGAAAGAAAACACATCCACATGTCGTTTTCTCTCCTTAAAAACAATGCACCGGAAACTAAGAACAAGAACAAAAGGGGCATAAAGATATAGTGTATGAAGACGTTGGATGTTAATTTTGGAGAGCAACGGTGCCAGCAAATGGTTATGAAATATCATTTTCTCATCTGCAAAATTTGAACAGATATTATCGAACGTTGTCCACAATGCATTCAATCTGAACCCACCTCTGTCGGCATTATACCTGTCCGGCAACGTGCAAGAATTATGCACACGTGTGTTCGGACAAAATGTTCATGCGTGAATGCTTTACATGATCCCCACACGAGTGGACAATTTTCTCAGCTAGTGCAGCCCGAGAGTGACGTGAGTGACTATGCAAAACCAAACTAGTAGAACCTAACACAGTGCCTCCATCTACAATTTTCTTCTTTCTTCTTTGTGCTCTCTATTCACTCTACTTTTCAAAGCCAAGGAAACGTGTATAGATTAAAACTTTTCATGATTAGAAAAAGGAGATGTAGTTGATTATATCTAAAAAAAACTTTGTTGTTTTTGTCGTTATAATGAATAATAAGCTTTTAAACATGTCTGTAGTTTCTAAATGACATGTCTTTATAATCCTTTAACAATGATGAAACCATATGATTCTAGTAAATTTTGAGATACCCAAAAAACTATATCGTTCATATTATACAAAAGCTACTATTTAAACCTAAATTAATTTTAATCATAGCTTTATCATTATGTTCTTTTTTAGTTTGATTTTTATAAGAAAAATCAATCAAATCAATCTCTATACATAGAATCCTTTCATATCCATTCTCTATGTGCTATTGGACTAAAGTGTGGTCCCTACATGTTCTCAACATTAGTTCTTTAACTACACAAATTAAATCACCAATAATTTCAGATAAACCCCCTTGAAAACAATAATTTGAAAAGAAGTATTGCATACAATGATTAAATATGGACTTAATTATATTTAGATAATAAAATATATCTGAAAATTTTCCTTCCTCTCCCCATCCACCCTTTTGTGTGGAAGAAGGGAGTCACATTTTAACAGTAAAACACTAAAATACCCATGTGTAATAAGACTACTCGAAGTTAAGTTTTACACTCACAAAAATATTTATGATTAGTTTTGATCGAACACAAAAATTACAGTAAAAGTATGCAATACATAGATTTTTAATATAACATAAAAAACATCTCTAAAAATTTACTCAAAGAAAACAAAACAGCGATCTCTTTTGAAACATTATTCTTTAGAAATGATTATCCGTAGATAGCCAATCAAGAGAAAAGTAATGCAAAAATTGAAATAAACAATAGACATTAATTGACACATTAATTTATGAAGAAAAGTGCTCGAGAATGACCACTCTTAATCATTGGAGCAAGTAGGAAGAGAGATAAAGAATAAAGAGAATCAAAATGATGAGAAAATAGACTTAGGATACCCAAGAAATGTATCTATACTCAGACGGAAGGAAAGACGAAACCTGTGCTTAATACCATGGATTACAAAAAGAAAAGAACAACAACGGTAAATAAAGTGTTTGCATTTTTTTTAGTACGAAAAAACTTTAAGATGTGATGAAAGTAAAGCAGAAAACCCAAAAGAAATCTAAAGTGCAAAATAAGTTCACGAGGTTTTAACAGGATAATAATTAAACGAAAAGAAGATGATCTAAGCACAGTGATCGATATGAGAATCATCATTGAAATAAAGATCCAACAATAACAGCCGAAAGTTCTCAAATTTCATATATACCATCGGGGAGCCTGTGGAGCTGCTGGAGATATTATTGGCATGTATAGGAACCAGTGTGAGTGCGTAAAGTTGATTTCACAGATGAAGATCCAAACTCACATGGTCGCTCACGCCGGGGTTGGGTTTGAGGTCATAACCTAAACCGTTCTGCGAGCCAGAGGGTGAGGGAGCCATCCTCGCCCGCACCATTTCCTGACCAGAAAGCAAAGGCGGCGCGCGGTGCAAAATAGGGTTACCCTGGTGGGTGGTGTGAGTGGCTACAGCGGTGTTGGGGATTCGCCACATGCCCAAGGGGCATCCATTGATGGGTTGAAGCTGGTGAGAGAAGGAGCTTCCGAAGAAGCTTCTGGGAGGGGCGTGAGAATCCCAAGGTGTGAGAGATGAATAAGGGACCGGGTTGGTGAAAGTGTAGGTGGTAGGATCGGAGAGGGTGGTGTGAAGCATGCCGGGGTGGAGGTGTCGTTTGGCATGTTGGCGTTCTCGTTTGTGGGCGTTTTGGTGGCCACCCAAGGCTTGAGAAGTGGGAAAGTTTCTGCAACAGTAATGGCACTCGAATCTGCGGGTGGGTTCGGAGTTTCTTGTGATGGTGGTGTGATGGGAGGGTGTGTGGGTGGTTTTGGGAAAGTCTTGGCCGAAGAGACGAATGGGCTTGTCTTTATCTTTGGAGGGAGAGGAGCGGAGAAAGGGGAGCTGAGAGAAGGAGTCGACGTTCATGAAGTCATGGATGAAGTCGTGGGTGGAGGTGTTGTTCATGTTGAGAAAGAGAAGGAGAAAGAGAAAGATTGATGTAAAGAGAAGGAAAAATGAGAATTGAAAGGGTGGAAGGAGAGTGGGGTCTGATATATGGACAATTCTGGGGTGGCTGATGCATCTTGCAGTGATGCCTGACAGCGCCACAAAATCTGAAAATGGCTTCGGCTTCTGAAAGTACCGGCACAACCGATCTCTGGGACCGAACCCCAACACTGTCATTTCTTTCTAACCACATTTATCTCTTCATTTTATATACAAGCTTTCTAATATAATAAAGTTTAAAATCAATATTATATATATACACTTGTTTAGATAACTCACATATATTAAGAGTTAATAAAATATGCGTTAAAATATACAATGAAGATCTAATGGAGTTAGGGGTTAATCACTCACTTCACGTCTCATTACGTACAAAGAAGCATCATATATATAATTTTTATAATTATTTCAAATCTTTTTACATTAGGTTAGGCTGTTTAATGTAAAAATTTATTTAAATCAAATAATTTATCTTTTTATAGCACGTAAATGTACATGTTGTTTTCTACTTGTTCTTTTACACAAAAGATAGTTTTGTAATGAGTTTTCACTTGTATTTTGTAGGGTATTTTTTTAATGAAGAAATGCTTTATATTTTTCTTTTATTATAAATTGTGGTTGCTTTTTATGATTTAAATTATAAATAATATATACATATTTTTTACGTTAAACAACTGTTTGATATAATTGTTAGTTGATTTTGAAATTTATTATTTTTTAAATATTTAAAATGTGTAATTTAACTATTTAAATTTAAAATATTGAAGTCAATTTTTTTATAACATTCAATACAAAAAGTTGTTTAAAATTATAATTTAGATTTTAAAAATAATGAAAATTATAAAGATTAATTAACTATTTTAGTTCATAGGAGTATGTTATTTAAAGTGGTAATGTTAAAGAAATATGAGAAAGCATAATGACTTAACAAATTTTTGAGAAATATTTCATTTTTGTTCTTTTATTATTATAATGTATTTATTTTTTGAATTGAGTTAATGATATCGGTATCTTTTCTAAGGATTATGACAAATTTGAAATCTGACAATAGAAATGGTGGATTGGAGAGATCTATTATGTGTTTGCCCCACTTGATAATAATACAAATTGTTAGCAGCATAGGATCCTTCTTCCCTTCTTCTGGTAAGAATTTTTTTTAGCCAAATGGTGTAATTTGAATTTTTTTTATGAACAAAAACAAATCAAATTAATCAAATAATTGTGATACCTAAATCCATATACACAACATAAATAAAAGAAAATAATAAATATTATTATTTTATGGTCCCCTCTTCCAGACTAAGTCTGTTGCACATAAACCTTACATCCCCATTTATCACAAAAGTAAAAAACATTATCTGCACATAAATACAAAACAATTACAGACCCTAGACCCTACCACAAAAAAAAAATATGAAAAAATGAATTGAACATCTAAGATCTCAAGTCACTTTTGATATAAGTGACCAACTTTTTAAAATCTACTGATAATTCTGAGCTCTAACAATGAAAAGAGTGAATTGGTAGATCTATCACATTTTATCCCAGTTGATAATAATACAAATTGTTAAGAGCATAGGATCCTTCTTCTGGTAAGATTTTTCTTAGCCAAATAGTGTAATTTGAATTTTTTTTATGAACAAAAACAAATCAAATTAATCAGATAACTGTGATACATAAACCCATATACACAACATAAATAAAAGAAAATAATAAATATTATTATTTTATGGTCCCCTCTCTCAGACTAAGCCTGTTGCGCATAAACCTTACATTCCCATATATCACAAAAGTGAAAAACATTATCTGCACATAAATACAAAGCAATTACAGACCTTAGATCCTGTCACAGAAAAAACATGAAAAAACGGATTGAACATCAAAGATCTTAAGTCACTTTTGATCTAAGTGAGCAATTTTTTAAAATCTACTGATAATTTTGAGGTCTAACAATGAAAAGAGTGAACTGGGTAAATCTATCACATTTTATCCCAATTGATTACAGTACAAATTGTCAAGAAAAACATAGTATCCTTTTGCTTATAAGAGCATAGGATCCTTCTTCTGGTAAGAATTTTCTTAACCAAATGGTGTAATTTGCATTTTTTTATGATTATGAACAAAAACAAATCAAATTAATTAAATAATTGTGATACATAAACCCATGTACACAACATAAATAAAAGAAAATTATAAATATTATTATTTTATGGTCCTCACTCCCAGACTAAGCCTGTTGCGCATAAACCTTACATTCTCATATATCACAAAAGTGAAAAACATTATTTGCACATAAATACAAAGCAATTACAGACCCTAGATCCTGCCACAGAAAAAACATGAAAAAACAGATTGAACATCTAAGATCTCAAGTCACTTTTGATCTAAGTGAGCAATTTTTTAAAATATATTGATAATTTTGAGGTCTAACAATGAAAACAGTGATCTGGGTAGATCTATCACATTTAACCCAATTGATTACATTACAAATTGTTAAGAAAAACATAGTATCTGACCGATTGAACTACAATCCCAGGAAAATAAATAAGGTATAAAGCCTCCAAATTATTATATATTATCTTTGTCTCTTCTGCTTATAAGAGCATAGAATCCTTCTTCTGGTAAGAATTTTCTTATCCAAATGGTGTAATTTGCATTTTTGTATGATTATGAACAAAAACAAATCAAATTAATTCAATAATTGTGATACATAAACCCATGTACACAACATAAATAAAAGAAAATTATAAATATTATTATTTTATGGTCCTCACTCCCAGACTAAGCCTGTTGCGCATAAACCTTACATTCTCTTATATCACAAAAGTGAAAATCATTATCTGCACATAAATACAAAGCAATTACAGACCTTAGACTCTGCCACAGAAAAACATGAAAAAATGAATTGAACATCTAAGATCTTAAGTCACTTTTGATATAAGTGAGCAACTTTTTTAAATGTATTGATAATTTTGAGGTCTAATAATGAGAAGAGTGAACTGGGTAGGTCTATCACATTTTATCCCAGTTGATAATAATACAAATTGTTAAAAGCATAGGATCCTTCTTCTAGTAAAAATTTTAGCCAAATGGTGTAATTTGCATTTTTTTATAAACAAAAACAAATCAAATTAATCAGATAACTATGATACCTAAATCCATATACACAACATAAATAAAAGAAAATAATAAATATTATTATTTTATGGTCCCCTCTCCTAGAATAAGCTTGTTGCGCATAAACCTTATTACATTACCATATATCACAAATGTGAAAAATATTATTTGCACATGAAAAAACGGATTGAACATTTAAGATCACAAGTCACTTTTGATCTAAGTGAGCAACTTTTAAAATCTACTGATAATTTTGAGGTCTAACAATGAAAGAGTGAACTGGGTAGATCTATCACATTTTATGTCAATTGATTACAGCACAACTTGTCAAGAAAAACATAGTATCCTCTTGCTTATAAGAGCATAGGATCCTTCTTCTAGTAAGAATTTTTTTTAGCCAAATGGTGTAATTTGTATTTTTTTATGAACAAAAACAAATCAAATTAATCAAATATCTGTGACACCTAAACCTATATACACAACATAAATAAAAGAAAATAATAAATATTATTATTTTATGGTCCTCTCTCCCAGACTAAGTCTGTTGCGCATAAATCTTACATCCCCATATATAACAAAAGTGAAAAACATTATCTGCACATAAATACAAAGCAATTACAGACCCTAGACCCTACCACCAAAAAAACATGAAAAAATGAATTGAACATCTAAGAGCATAGGATCCTTCTTCTAGTCAGAATTTTCTTAGCCAAATGGTGTAATTTGCATTTTTTATGAACAAAAACAAATCTGTTATGAAATAAAGCGAATAACATAGAGAATGACGACAGATAATAGAGAAGAGAAGAAACAAGAGAGACTATAGAATGAGAGAATAGGGAGCAACTCATCTGTATATTCTTATTGATAGGAAGAGT
>Ga0214543_1005733_pt1 | contig 22576 bp, 9 predicted proteins | sample CNSS2metaG_FD_160094 | JGI IMG/M metagenome (GOLD analysis project Ga0214543, IMG submission 160094) | Root nodule microbial communities from cowpea collected in UCLA plant growth center, Los Angeles, California, USA - CNSS2 | ecosystem: Host-associated > Plants > Roots > Nodule | place: USA... | reverse complement strand
ATTATAATTGTTTACATTTTAGATTAGAATACCAAATAAAATTTCATGAGAACTAAAACATTTATTAAATTTGCAAACTGCAAACATTAATGAAACCTAGTTGATAAAATTTAAAAATATTTTTAAAAAAAATTAAAGGAAAACAAATATTCAAATTAAAATATATTTTAAATATTTGTTTACTTCAATTTTTTAAATTCTAATTAATCTCTTTTTTATACACTAATAAAAATGATAATACATCACTTAATCAAAATGACGCAAATAACAAATAATAAACATAATAAAACAAATTTAACATGATTATTGTATCTTTTGAACTCCAATATATGTTGAATGGTGATAAAAAAATATTCATAGCAATTACATTAAATTTTGATATTGTAGTAAATAAAAGTTATTTATACAATTATAGTGAAAAATTACAGTATGATTGATATAATGAGTTAGAAAATAAAAATAATTAGATAAAATATACTGAAATAGTATTCTACATGATGAAAATAAACAACAAATAAAAATATTAAAAAATTAACAAATGTATGTCTTAGAAACAATTTGAGAAACTATTGAAAGAAAGAAATCACACAAAGGAAAACGAATGTATAATTAAGGGTATGATAAGATGAAAAATACCTTAGACATGTAAAAACATTTTTCAAATATCAACATATATATTCAATGGTTGAAAAATAATTGTTTTAGCAAAACAAAAGAGTTTTTCAAATGAAACAAAAATTAATAAAAATAAGTAAAGAATTTTTTTTATATTACCTAGTAAATGAAAGATTTAGATTATTAAACACTTAAATTGAGAGTATTGAACATACTCATGTGAAAGGAAAATATACAATAAATAAAAATATTAAAAAATAATAGAAATATTCAAATATGAGATATAAAATTTTTTTAATTAACATACATCATTTTAACATAATTACATAAATGTTATGATAAGATGAAAAATATATTGGAGATGTGAATGAGTTTCATGACAAACCAAATAATTAGAAGAAATAAAAAATTGAGAAATAAATAAATATATATATATATATATATATATATGGTTACTTAATTAATTGTGAATATTTTAATAATTTAAATGATGACGAAGATATGGCGGGGACGGGTATTATGGCGGGGATATGTACATACCCATAACCATCCCCATACCCAATTGAAAAAGTCGGGGATTCCCCATACTCATACCCATACCCAGTCAATGCGGGGATTCCTCGTCAAAACGGGAACGGGTTCGGGCAATATCCATGGGGACAGGTTTATTTGCCATCTCTATGTTCAACAATGAGCAATAAAGGATCTAGGAAGAGAACAGACACAAAGAGAAAGGGTAAGCTATAGTAGAATATTTAACATGTTATTGAGCAATCAGATTATAAAACAAGTTATAGACAAGCAAAGCAGTAAGCACCCAAAACATGTGAAAGCAAACAATTAAAGGACTCTCTAACTCAATATTCGGATCATACTCTTGATATAGAATTCTAAAGGAAGTATGCACATGTGCTGGTTTCTAAACTCTACAGAGTCTAGACGCAAGGGGTTATCACCCAACCACACACATGGTTAATCCTCTACTGTCTTGGGGCCAATATGTCCCAAGACTAGGACCTCCTGCCACTCTCATCACATAAATTATTCTACTCTATGTGAGCGTGAATAATTATTAGAGTTCAGGATATCTTCCTTTATCTAGACATGTCCTATATCAAGGTATACACTAACCACCATCACCAAGAGTTTCTCTTGAAACTCTTTTACCAACAAGCATTCAATTCTCATGCCAAACAACTACCAACCATACAATCATGTTTTCCATTTCATACCCAACATAACAAGATCCCATTCAATTTCATGCTTTATAAATGCATACCAATGTCCAACCCAACCAAGTCATGGCTCATTACATAACAACACATTATGCAAACGATTTGGGATTTTAGAAATAAAACTGCAGCTTGTGTAAAGCTCCAAAAATTTTGTATTTATATTCAAATTAAAGATTATTGAATCAAGAACCAAATGCAATAAGAACCAACTTAATTGAATAACTATAGAGAAAGTTATGCATCAAACAAGTAACGAAGGTCAATGTTGTCAACAACCAAATTACAGGGACCTTGCGATAAAAACTGCTCTCACTACAAAAGCTCTGATTCAAGATCCGACCGGTCAAATTCAAGAACTAGGTGTTAAAGATCAGCTGTTAAAACTTTAGCTCAATCCAACGGTTAAAGAGACGAGAAAGACAATTTTACTAAAACTGCGCATATGAGAAAAAGACACAGTCGTCCAACGACCAAGGCACTCGCTCAGCAACCACCCGACGCTTCAAGAATACGAAAAATAACGTCAAATATCACAGTTTCATGAATATTTAAACCCTAACTTGGAAACACACAAAAAATTAACGTTTTTCCCAATCTTGTCTCATATTCCACAAAACACTAATCAAACTTTATCAAATGAAATAGGAACAAGCAAAACAACTTAAAAAAAATGAACCCTTTATCCCTTACCTCAATAACACTAGAAAACAAAGGCAAACTCTTAACCGAGGAACACCACAGCTCTAGGAATCAAACAGTGAGCTGAAATGTGTATACAAACACAAAACAGGGGCATGAGGATGAACCCTAACCCAAACCTACGTACCCGAACAGGAAAAGGAGAAGAAAGAGCAAGAAAGTTCTAAGGTCCACTTACTTGGAGGCAAAACTGACTTAGCTGGCTCGAAAATGGAAAGTTTCTTGTGCCCTAGCAGAGCTCTCAAATGCTACAAAGGAGGGGGAGAAACTGCTTTTCGAAAATCAGACAAGTGAGGTATTAGGGCTGGAAAGGAGATCTTGGAGGTCCCCAAAATGAGCTGACTCTGGATCCTCGAATAAGCTAGGCCTAAACCCCTCTAAAAACAGAAATTAATTAAAAGGGTCTCACATCCATGCGATTCTTTTTCCATCCAGTATTAATTTTTACAAAATTTTAGATAATAATAAAAACTTTCATTTTTTTTTCTGGAGAATGGAGTAGTGGATTATTGAATTCTCTTTTAAGATATAATTTTAGTATCACTATATTATTTTAGTTGATAATTATGTTTTTATGACAATGATTTTTTTTCAACTCCTGACATTCAAACAACGTTTATTTTTAAATATTTTAAAATGATTAATTACTTCATAAAATTACATCTTTTAAAATCAACTTAGTCTTATTTTGCCGTTTAATTTTATTTTATAATAATCATTGTCACAGTTTTAAATAATACAACAAAGGTTGCAGAAAAAAGAAGGTTCTATTGATTCATGATGATGTTGACAAGTGCGAGCAGTTACAGGCACTGGCTGGAAGCCCAGATTGGTTTGGTCCCGGCAGCAGGGTCGTCATCACAACTCGAGATACACAACCGCTTGCCTCTCATCATGTCAAAGAAACATATGAGGTCAATCCATTGAACAAAGATGATGCTCTTCAGTTGCTTCCAAGGAAAGATTTCAAAACTGAACAAGTTGATGCAAGTTACGTGGAGGTCTTGAATCATGCAATAACTTATGCTTCTGGCCTTCCATTGGCTTTGGAAGTAATAGGCTCCAACTTGGCTGGAAAAAGTATAGAAAAATGGAAATCTGCTATCAATCAATACAAAAGAATTCCTAACAATCAAATCATAGAGATACTTAAAGTAAGCTTTGAGGCTCTGGAGAGAGAAGAGAAGAGTGTTTTTCTTGACATAGCTTGTTGCTTCAAAGGATATGCATTAAGAGAGATAGAAGATATTTTTGGAGCTATTTATGATGATTGTATGAAACATCATATTAGTGTGTTGGTTGACAAATCTCTCATAAAGATTGGTTGGTGGAGTACAGTTTAAATACACGACCTGATTGAGGAGATGGGTAGACAAATTGACCAACAAGAATCACCTGAAGGATCAGGGAAGCGCAGGAGAATATCGTTACCTAAAGTTATAATTCAAGTTTTAAAGGAGAACACAGTAAGTGAGACTCGTGGATGATTGGTTTTGTTTCTCAAATTGATATATGTTTCTTTTTAATCATATATCTCTGTCCTAGTTATTTTTGTCTAGATGATTTGCAATTTTTCTGGATTTGTTACACAAAACTACTTCATATGTGTGCTTCTTTGCATTAACAGGAAACTAGCATGATTGAGATTCTCTGTCTTGATATCTCGATATATAAGGAAGTAGAAACACTGGATTGGAATTGAAACGCCTTTGGAAATATGAAAAACCTTAAAGCACTTATTATTAGAAATTGCAAAATTTCTGGAGGTCCCAATTGTTTTCCTGAAAGTTTGAAAGTATTGGAATGGCATGGATACCCTTCAAATTGTTTTCCATCGAATTTTGATCCGAACAAACTTCTGACATGCAAGTTACCTGACAGTGATTTTACGTCATTTAAATTCCGTGGCTCATCAAAGGCAAGTTTACGGAATATATTCCTTGTAAATTTGTAGGTTTTTTTACACAAAATAATTCCCTACGAAAATAGACAACTTTTTTAAAAACTACAAAAGTCAACTCGGACGACTTCAGTGTTTTTTTAATTGTTCTTAAATCTCTATTGCCTCCTATGACTTCTTTGTAAGTTTGTTCAATTTCCCGAAGTCGTAGTGATACGACTTCTTATTGAAGTTGTACTCATACCGGTAATTTGTTTAAAAGTTGCCTATTTTTGTATTTAAAAAAGACAATAACCTCATTTGTGTAAGAAAATGAAATTTGTAAATACACCTCCAAGTTATCCATTGTGTTCTTATCTCTTGTTCCCATTATTTTCTTTGCAGAAGTTCGAGAATCTAACCGAATTGAATTTTGACTACTGCAATCTTTTAACACAGATACCTAACGTATGTCATCTCCCAAATTTGGAAAAGCTTTCTTTTAAAGAATGTGCGAGTTTAATTGCAGTAGACGACTCAGTTGGTTTTCTGACTAAACATAAAAACGTATGTCTTGATTATTAATTAGCATTTTTAAGGGAAAAAATAAAATAGAACTGATGTACACAAGACATTAACCCAAAAATGTGATAATTAAGACATATCGAAAAAAATCCACACTTTATCAAATATTCTCCAAAAATGAAAAAAAAATGTTTCATTTCCACAAACATCAACGAATACCACAAATTTGTTGTAATAGGTAAATCCAATACTTTTTATGTTCCACCAATGGGGAAATGACGAACCGCGTCGAAAAATAACTTCGAAAACGGAGTAATAACAAACTTGGGGAATGGAGGAAGAAGAAACTTAGGGGATGGACGAAGAATACACTTCGAAGATGGAAGAAGGAAAAACTTGGGGGAAGGAGGAAGAACAAACCTGGGGATGGAGAAAGAACAAACTACTTTCCACTTCTCTCACGCTTCCACTTCTCTCTCTCCTTGTCCTTCACCCCACTGATGATATTGTTGGTAAATATATTCATTATTCACCATTGTCCATGTACTTATAGTTCTATCTAATATTATATTTGGTTGGAGGTGTGTAGAAGAGGATTGAGATCATAATACATATTGTGATAGACATCATTTTAGTCCATGTTATTATGATAATAAGAATGTTAAAATAGATATTAGCACACTCTAAACATCTCGTACTAGGTCTATCCTACCTTGTGCACAGCCATGTTAATTCAACTAAAACCCAAAAAAAAAAAATGTATAAAGGGAACATTATTGGTATAAGTAAAATGGATTGTAAACTATCAAGTATGGTTAAGATGTGAATTGCATTGTTCAGGTCGACTAAGATAGTCAAATGATTTGGATATACTTGGATTAGAAAACTATTTGGTTAAATAACGACACAATGATAACATATCTGAAGAAAACTGAAGGAAAGAAACAATTGGAAAGTAAATCAAAATGAGGATTTACGGTTCTAAGACTTAAGCAATTCAAAACTTAAGCCAATTGGAATGAGAACAAAACCTATGAGTGAAGAAGGTTATGAGATGAGTGAACTTAAGATATACATGCACATTCTCTCAGCATTAGCATTTGTGCATTTGTTAGCAAAAGTGTGTGAAATCTCTAAGAAAAGTTATACAAGATAAACCATCAGTACAAAAAATAGAAATTGCATTCGAATACTAAATCTTAATTGGTAAACAAATTAAAATACAATATTCAAATAATTGACAGAACATTACACCTGTTCAAATCACAAACCTGCAAATCAACCATATCTAACACAATATCAAATCATCATATGTTTCAAGTATTTGTGTTTAGGACATTTAATTCAAGATGAATAAGGTGTGGAGTGCCAAAATTTACAAAGGCAGTATTCTAAATGTTTAATTAACTTTTACTTAATTCCTTTTTATTTTCACATTCTCCTTATGTGTCCTAAATAAAGGAACATGAAATATACCCAATGCAGAGATGTTATATCTAAAATAGAGAAACAAAAATATATCAAATCTAATTAATTGTAAAAATTGGAAACATTAAGTCATCCTTTAAAACGCAAAAGTTACTACCGGAAAAATAAATTTTAGCATCATTTAACCGGTGACGGTTTTACTAAAATGCCACTATATTCAAAAAATTAATAAATTATAAAATAATTATAGTCGATTTAAAACTGACGGCATATACCAACATAATTTTTGTTCATTGTTATATTCTAATAACTTGTATTTTTACTGATGAATTCTCGCGTTTTCATTGTAGTCTCTTCTAAGAAGATTCTCTTTGTTTTCTTCTTTTCTTGGAAGTCATATTTAATCTTCTCGTATTTTGTAAGTCATCTTCTCTTACGCCTTTATTCTTTTTTTTTTTTTGGAAGTCATGTTCAATTTTCTGGAGAATTCTTGTAAATCATCTTCTTCTTTCTTTTTTAGAAGTATTTTTCCCCTTTTCACTGTAGTTTATTTTTCTCTTCAAATTCATTTTCTTTTGCATTTTCAACTCTGAACCCTAATTACTAATGCGTGTTTTTGGATTGGTTTAGAGGCAAAGCTCAATCCGCCGATTTTCCCAACTACATCAACTACAGCTTCTCCATCGGTACTTCTTGGCTGGCCAATTTCAATCACAATTTCTGCTACTGATTACCAAAATGATACCAGAATAGTAGATGTTACTAATAATACCATCAATGCATCAGCCAAGGAAAATCAAAAGAGAGTACAAGGAACCATGGGTGAGAATGTGAGATCATTGTCATATAATCCATTGTTATCTGTACCTTTCCCATGCATCTAAGAATTTGAATATTTATCTACAGGATTATAACAACTCTTATTATCTTATTACTCTTCCATTAAAGAAGCCAAATTCTGGAAATCTAGGTTTACTCGAATACATGTCAATAAATGATCCATTAATAGAATTAATATTTGTGAACTCGACTAATAAAAGTCCAAAATAACGTTTACATTGCAGTAGTAGTGCTCTAGAAGATATAATTTTAGCAAAAGTTTCCAAAGGATGCTTTTCTAACCATTGAAAGTCATGTGACTTTTTAATCTCGTAGAAATTCTTGATGAGGAAGAATTTGGGGAAGCTGCTACTAGTTTGGAGTATGATGAGAATATTGTTAAAGTGACACAAAATAATATATTTAAACAAGCTAACTTTTATTCACTTTCACCAATACACAATTAACTAACCAGAACTTAAATCATGCTAAACATGAATTTTAGTTACTGTATGAATCACTAAACCTATCGTATGAGCTAAAGGTAAGCTTAAGAAAGAGAACAATTTGATCATGAATACCAAACATCACTTTCAGAAGTGATTAAGTTTGGAAAAATATTGACACTGCTGAAAAGTGATTAAGTTCTCCAGAAAGTAGTGATTATAGTATGTTAAACTTTAAGTAATTAAGAAAATATCTATGTATGCTTGTATTCAATGTATATGTAATGTAATATTCCTTTTGGTAGGTCATTGTTCCCAAAGGCTCTCTTTGCAACATCAATGTAGAAATTGATGTTGGGTTACCCACTAATGTAGTATATAATATACCGACAGATCCTGGAAATAGAAGAGTTTTAAAAAATATATCAAAAGTAAGTGACTTTATCGTCCTTACTTTTGTGATGAATGCAAATCCTTACCTTAAATATTTTTGTGATGAGAACATGTTGGTTAGTGTCAGGCACGCGACAAGAGTTGGAGAAGAAAGGATGGGCATCTCAAGACACATACGAGGATAATTGAAACAAATCTCACATATTATCATTGAAAGTAATGTTTTTACCTGATGATTGGAACTAAACATGTATCTTCTTGGTTTGCTTTAGTTTACTTTCCATGATAGAGATTAAATACCTCAGTTACACTTACGTGTGAATATATTATCATATGCTTAAACATTTTCCATAATGGCTTATGCTTTCTCTAGAGATGGGGCCATGCCATTGTCATCATTGTGGCACAAAGTTAAACACTGGCTTTCTGTTTCAGTATTTTCATTTGTGAAAAGGTGTAACTTTAGGTTTCTTTGATTGTTGAAAAGTGGAATAATATTTTTGAACATATCAGTGAAATGTAAATAAATGTCTTACAGTCTCTTAGTAGTATTTGGCCTTTGAAGCAATAGTGTCTATAGCAGTGTTTTACATATTGTCTATTCCCTACCTACACATCAGTTTTAACATAACTGAAACAAGTATATTTACCTACATTGGATTTAATATAAAGTTTAATCCATAATGTTACAATGTGCAAAAGATTAATTTAAAAAAATAAAGATTATGATTTTGCTGGCAGTTATAATTGTCGTTACATATTAGATAATTTTTTTAAAATATGATTTTGCTTACGGTTATAACTGTGTTATATATTAACTATTTTTCAAAATTTCAATTTTGTTGGCAGTTATAAATGTTGTTAAATATTATATAATTTTTTCTTTAAATTAGTTTAGAGACGGTTAGAACCGACTTTAATAATTTTAATGACGGTTAAATCGATGTTATGGTATTTTGTGGCGTTAAATTTTGTGACAATTAATTAACTTACGGAAATAAACATAGTGACAATTAGAACCGTCGTTAATCCACACATTTAATTGACGTTAAAAATCAAATATTTAGTATATTTATAAATAAAAGAAATTGACATTTTCTTCAAGTGATAAGTTTCCTATTTTCTCTAGTATTTTAAAAAATTTAGAAAAATAATATCTTATGGATTATATTTTATAATTACTTTAGAATCTAATAATTTTAAGAAAGAAAAATTCCAACACATTAGAAAGGTCTAAATTCAATTTAACTTCCAAATAAATATATTTTAATTTAAATTACTTAATTATATAAGAAAGCATAAATCAAAGGTTTATTCATAAAATTTTTCAGAAAACTGTAAAATATTATAATATTTAAAACTAAAACAAAATCATCTTTTGAATTAAGAATACTTTTAATTAAAAAATAATTTACTGAATTTTTATATCATAACACATGTACTGTTTCTATATTTTAGTATATATTTTATTAGAGTGCTCTCTAAATTAAATATGTGATGACATAAAGCATTTCAAGCGTATTGAAAACACATTGATTTCTATAATAGAGAACAAGAAGTTATTTGACTAAAAGATAAATTTACATATATTTCAACTATTGGTAATTAAAAGAAAATGACACTATAGAGATAAAATACAAATAATTATTAACTAGACCACTAAACAAAAAGTTTTATGTCCCTAAAAATATTTAATATTCCAAATATATTAGAGAAGTATATAATAAATTTCTAACAGAGAAGAGAAATATTTATTAAATTTGCTTAAATTTGAACTCATTTACGTAAATAAAAATGGTGAAAATAGTATACTCCTTTTTGTCATGTACGAGAGATTTGTTTTAGAATGAATCTCCCTTAGTTGAAAGTGATACACCCAAATACTCATATTTTATATTTCATACTTATACTTAATTTAGTATTTATTTTTTGATACCATTCTTAAAAATTAACAGAAAGTATGGTAAACAACTAAATCGAAACTAACTATTAGGGTGATCACGGGTAAATATTTAAATCTACATCCAAATATTTAGATTAATTTCAAAATTTAAAATGCACTTTTTACAAAAATACTGTTTTTGAGATGGATTTAATTAAATTTGTTTGAATTTTAATTAAGACATACTCGATCAAATTTTGGCAGAAATTGACTCAATCCAATTTAAAATTAAAGTAGATCGCATTAAAAAAATTAGAATTGTTTTCCCACTCCTAATCCAAGTAAACAAAATTTAGTTTAAACTAATTCATTGTTTTAAGAAAACAAAATAAAGACTACCGTTCAAAAAAAAAACATTTTTGAACCTGCAGAATATTATAAACTTTTGAAAGGCTGTAACAATTTTTCTTTTATCAGGAACAATTTTAGGAACAATTTTAGTTAAAAATAAGATTTAAAGAATAGATATGTGTATCATTTACCTTTTCATTTTCATTGAATGTTTTTTCAACGGTGCCTTCTAAATTAAATATTTTAATTTTAAGTTTTTTTTTTTTAACTATGCATCAGTATTCGTGTATTTATTACTATTATTTTTTTAATGATATTTGATGATATAAACAGTCATGAAAAATGAATAATCATAAAATGATATATATATATATATATATATATCAAACATTCAAACAATAAAATAAAATTTGTATAAATAAATAATAAAAACTATTAATATTAATATAGATATTCAATTCACCCTTGAGATGTATAAAATAATTCATACACATTGACCAAATAAAACTATTCATTACGAACAACTTCTATAAATATTTGAATTATATGGTTGTGAAAAATAGCAACACTAAGTACTATTAAATAAAAATATATATTGCTAATATTTGTTCAAGAGAAAAGATCTAAAATTCTTCTTAAATTGTAACTATTAGAAATATTCAGAATACATACATCACTTTTCAATGAATATACCACTGTACATCTAACTAGTTAAATAAATAAAAAAATACAACCATAATAGTAATTAAATTTCAAAAATAATTTCATTTCGTATTCCACTAAAATAAAATACAAATACAATGATCACAATATTTAAGGTCCCTTGTATCTAAAAAGAAATGAGGAACGCCCACCACAGAGATATATACACCAAAACCTACAAAAACAAAAAATGTATATCATGTTAAAAATAATGTTAGCAAAGTATTAATCATGACATAACTCATAATCTATTAATCATGACATACCTTTTTGATTTGTGCTCTTTAACATGAGCATATCAGTGTGTGCTTCATCAACATGGGTTCTTATGTCTATAAGAGCATCATGCTCCTCCATCGGACATGGGAACACTTTGGCCTTCTCATTCCGCAACCTCTGCACAAGACACTTTACCTGTATATATCATGCACACAGATCTTCTGGCAACACTTAAGAGTGGAAAACCAACAAAAGTGTTATCATCCAAATACATCACAACATCAAGAAACAAACTGAACACACTCCAAAATGTAAGATTAGACATCACAAAAGTAAAAACCAAAAAGAAATTAGTAAACTACTTGATGACAAGATTTTTTAGTTCCTCCAATTCGTTCAAATTGGAGGACAGGCTCTTTGGAGTTCTTATTCTAACCCAAAATTCCTTGACTATACGATATACAAGATTGGTATGGTTCACCTTGTCGCTTCCTGTAAACATAATTCCAGAATTATAATTCATGACTACAATACAAACTCAAAAAACCAATTGATAAAAATGAAAAGAAACCCACTAGAAGAAACTACGGTTGCAAAAGTCTCGACACTTCGAACATGTTCAATAAGCCAATTGTGCCACCTCTTTGACATTCTCCCCATACCTAATTTTCCACATGAAAATCCTCTTTAGACCAAACATGTACATATATATACTTTTTAGGCAAATCCAATTTATAGTATTCAATGCTTTCTTAAAGAAAATACAAAGAAAAACATTTAGAATATGACGTGATTGCATCATTAAACTCTCCAAATATTTCAATTATAGCTCTTACAAATACAAAAGTGAATGCTTAAACCATAAAATAAATAAAAATAACGTCTTTACAAATTTATAATTGCCATGCATTAGACCAAAACTATTTTTCTGTCAAACTTTCTTCCACTTGTCACTGTGATTTCTCAGATTTTCTCCAAGGAAAAGGAGGAGAAAAAAAATGAAGAAACAAGAGAGAAAGAAAAGTGAAACATATTATGCAAAAACTAATTAATAAGATAAGTTACCAACACCAGTGTAATAAGGGCTTTTGGCCCCGGTTATTTTTGTCATTCTGCCTCGGTTTTAGAACCGAAGCATATTGGGGTGAGGCCAAAAGGGGGTGCCTTTTGGCCTCGGTTATCACCCGAGGCCGTAAAAACACTTTTCTGCCTCGGTTGCAGAGGGACCGGAGCCATAGGTTCAACAATATTTTTTTTAATTAAAAATTTCGCAGAGCCTTTGGCCTTGGTTATGGTAAGAACCGAGGCCATATACCCCGTCAGTACCCATCAGCAACCATCCATCATCAACAAACCCATTCTCTTCAGATTCACCCACTTTCTAGTTCAGAAGCCTCCATTTTATACGAATATCAAACCCAAATTCTAAGCCTTTGTTATTGTATTTCTTTTTTATGAAACTCAAGAGAGGATTTGGAAGATTCTCTTCTCCACAAGCCACCAAATTCACTGAGGTAGTATTAATGTTCTCACATTCTGAACAACAGAGATATGAAAAACATGCTTTTTATACTGAAATAAAAGCCACCTAATCTATGTGATAAGGAAGCAGTACCAACAATGTAACCTGCATAGGAAGATGAAGGAGTTTTTATACTGAAATAAAGATAGTAAAATAAAACTTCAATGGCATACTACATACTCATCAGATACAGGTAAATTTTTATGCTTAATGATTTTTCCTGATATTGTTTTGTTGATGGTTCTTGGCTTGATTAACTTGACAGTGATTTCATTGTTATTACCTATTCCAGCTGTCATGACTCAGTGCGTGCATGCTGAAGTTTCTTCCAGTGCTATTCTCCTGACACTGCCATGGATTAGTGTTATTATCTTCGATTTTTCATTGCTCCCTCTCCCTTTATCTCAACCACTCTGCCATCTTCATCTACAATTGAGAAAAACAACATTTTCGGTATTCTGCACAATACTAAACAAAATCTTGGCACTGATCACACAGGCACACTACAAAGAATCAAAAACCATACAACCAAGACTAGACTTTTCACATAGAATGCTTCTTGCGTAAACCTTTTTCATGACCTGAGAGATCCGACTCCTTTGCCGCCACGCGCTGGTGCAGGATGAACGGTAGGCGCTTGATCGCGTCGGCGTCGAGATCGTCCTGAGAAGGAAGCATCGACGGCGCCTGGTGCGATGGATGGCGTCGAAGAGGAGGCCATGGTGGCGGCAAATCTGTCGAGCGAAGAAGAGCCACCAGCGAGAGCTTGTCACGACCTTGCAAGCTTCCCGGTCCGCTAGAGCCACCAGCAACGGCTTGCGGAGACAGTGGCCGGAGCAGCGCAGTGGCAGCACAGCGTGGTTGCAGAACTTCGCGTGGTGGTGGTGGGTGGCTGGAGCAGCAAGTTGTAGAGAGAAAGAGAGAGAGAGAGAGAGAGAGAGAGAGAGGAGAAATGCACCGCGGGGAAGAAAAGGGGTTCGCAAATTTTGAACCCTAATTAAACTATATGGCCTCGGTTCAATTAATAACCGAGGCATATAGCCCTATTTGGCCCCGGTTCAATGACACCCGAGGCCAAAGACTTAATGGTTAGTGGCATTTTTGAAATATCCAGCCACATTTTTTGCTTCGGGTCTTTGGAACCAAAGTATATAACCCTCTTTTGGCACCGGTTTTTTTGAACCGAAGCATATAACCCCCTTTTGCTTCGGGTTTTCGCTGAACCGAGCATAAAAGTTGCTTGAAATTGCAAAAATGTCACCGCGCCATTATATGCTTCGGTTCCTGACCAACCGAGGCATATAAGGCGAGGTAAAAAGCAAAATTTGTACTAGTGCAAGAAGAACAAGCGCCGCAAACTATTGTTTTGCTCTTCTTCTTCTCCTTTCTAGCTAGGTTAGAAAATTTTTTTTCTTCCTCTGAATAAATTAGGTATCTTAATGGAACTAAACCTAATCTACGGAGCAGTGGAGAAATGAGTTAGGTCTCTTAAAAAGAAGGAAACCTACTCTCTCATTTTGGGACTTTGAAAGAAAAGAAATAATACACTGTTGCCACTGCCAATACGAATGCTTTGGCTTTGAAAGTAAAAACAATGTATCGTTGCCACTGTCTATACAAATGCTTGCACCATAGGTTTTAAAGACGCTCACGTGAATTACTTTTGTTTTATTTATTATTTTTTTTATATTTTATGTTATTATTGAATTTTAAAATTAAGATTTTTTTATCTTATTATTTTATTTTCTTTCTTTTCTAAATTGCATGTTTTAGTTTGTTTATATTTTACTGTTTGTAGAGAAAGTTTATGAACAAATATCTTATATTTTATTTTCTTATATAATCAATTAATTTTATTTAAATTATTTTTATCTAGATGTTAAATTTAATTTAATTTCTTTCTAATGTTTTAGATTCTAATATAATTATAAATATAATCTATATTTTAAGACTTATTTTTAAAATCTTTTAAATATTAAAATTTGCTTAACTAGCATATTCTAGTAAAAAAGAAAATAAGAGGGGATTTACGATGTAATTTTTCTAATTTATAATAACATGTCTAAATATCGTAATGAAAATAAATATCTGATAGAAAGTAAGACATTTAAGTTAAATTTTAGATATAATTTTTCAAAAATTTGAAATCATAAAACACGGGATTATTATTTTGTTTCTGTTACTTTTTTCTGAAATCATAAATCATAAAACCAAAGTCCTACTGATTAGATTAGTTTATTAGAAAATTTACCTAATTGATTATCGTAAGTAAATTTTCACTCCATATACAATGTCTTATGATAATCTATTAGTTAAATATCTAATTCATTAATGTAATCGATATATTCAAGAATATGAAAACTTACCATTAAAAAGACAGTAGTAATTAAATTGCTTCTTTCATTGGTTCAGAAAAAGTACGGTTTTCAATGAAAGAAAAGAAAGAAGTTATTGAAAAGATGTAGAAACAGTAAATTGTTTGTTTCGTGGTTGAGGTCATTGGTGAATAGAAGCGGCACAAGAAAAGGGTTTTCAATGAAAACAAAATTCATTGAAAAGCTAAACCTGCTGCGTCATTGCAGAAAACCCTGCGAAAGAATACAGATTTCAACAAAAGAAAAAGTTGGTATTGAAAAGCTGAATACCGTTGCCAATAGCAATTCTGCACATGTTTCAACTATTGGCAATTAAAAGAAAATGACACTATATAAATAAAATACAAATAATTATTAACTAGAGCACTAAACAAAATATTTAATATTCCAAATATATTAGAGAAGTATATAATAAATTTCTAACAGAGAAGAGAAATATTTATTAAATTTGCTTAAATTTGAACTCTCACGTAAATAAAAATGGTGAAAATAGTATACTCCTTTTTCTCATGTACGACAGATTTGTTTTAGAATGAATCTCCCTCAGTTGAAAGTGATACCCAACTACTCATATTTCATAATTAATTTAGTATTTATTTTTTAATGCCCTTCTTATAAATTATCAGAAAGTACGGTGAACAACTAAATCAAAACTAACTATCCAAGTTAGGGGTTATATCACGGGTCAATATTTCAATGCACACCCAAATATTTGCATTAAATTCAAAATTCAAAATTCACTTTTTATAAAAATTTTGTTTTCGAGACCGACTTAATCAAATTTATTCGAATTTTAACTGAAAAATAGAATTTACCTTTTCAGTTTCATTGATTTTTTTTCAACAGTGCCTTCTAAATTAAATATTTTAATTTTAAGTCTTTTTTTCTAATTATGCATCAGTATTCGTGTATTTATTACTATTGTTTTTTTAGTGATATTTGATGATATGAACGGTCATGAAAAATAATAATCGTAAAATGATATATATATATATATATATATATAAATATATTTCTACATATATGAATTATATGGTTATGAAAAATAGCAACACTAGGTGCTATTAAACAAAAATCTATATTGTTAATATTTGATCAAGAGAAAAATCTAAAATTCTTCTTAAATTGTAACTGTTGGAAATATACAGAATACATACATCACTTTTCAATGAATAATATATCGTTGTACATCTACCTAGTTAAAAATACAACCATAATAGTAATTAAATTAAAAAAAATAATTTCATTTCATATTCCACTAAAATAAAATACAAAAAATGTATATACAATTAATTAAGGTCCTTGTATCCCAAAACAAATGAGGAACGGCCAGAACAGAGAGATATCTACGAAAACCTACAAAAACAAGAAATGTATATCATGTTAAAAATAATGTTGGCAACATATATTATTATTAGATAAATTTACAAGAGTCTTATAGATACAATACCATGATGCACCGAGTGTTTTGACAAGCGTCTTGTTTGAGAGCTCTTACATCTTTTAGCCCTGCAAATGCAATTCAATAGCTGTGGCTTAGTCTAGATAACATGAATGATGCATAACTTATAATCCATTAATCATGACATACCTTTTTGATTTGTGCTCTTTAACCTGAACATATCAGTGTGTGTTTCATCAACCTGGGTTCTTATATCTATAAGAGCATCATGCTCCTCCATTGGACATGGGGACACTTTGACCTTCTCATTCCACAACCTCTGCACAAGACACTTTACCTGTATATATCAAGCACACACATTTATTATGAACACACGATAACAACAAGGATAATCCATATACAAAGAGCATAATAACACCTTGTTGTATATTACCTTTTCCTTAGTTGCAGCTTCAAAAATGGCTTTAGCTTCTCCTTTCTTGAGATCAAGAGCCTGATTAAAATTACACATAGAAAATATCAGTGAAGAAATAATTGATAATTAGTTCCAATTTTGTAACATCACTCGAAGCATTAAAGGAATTTGTCGATTATGGTGCAAAAGTAAAATTAAAAAAATAATAATAAAGTACCTGATATGATTTTTTAATAAGGTTTTCAAATTCCTTGACAATACGATATAAGAGATTATACTGTTTGTCTCATCGTTTCCTACCAAAATAACTCCAGAATTAATCCATGAATAAAATACAAACTCAAAAAACAAATAGATAAGAATGAAAAGAAATCCACCATCAAAAACTACGGTTGCAAAAGTCTCGATACTTCGAACATGTTCAATCAACCAACTGTGCCACCTCTTCGACATTCTCCCCATACCTAATTTTCCACAGAAAAATCCTCTTTAGACAAACCATGTACATATTTATATACTTTTTAGCCAAATCCAATTTATAGTATTTAATGCTTTCTTAAAGCTAATACAAAGAAAAAACATTTAGAATATTGCATTATTAAACTCTCCATATATTTCAATTATGAATTAGTTTTAGCTCTTACAAATACAAAAGTGAATGCTTAAATCATAAAATAAATAAAAATAAGTCTAAACTTTAGAGTTTTCACGTTCTTAGAATAAGAGAGAGAAAAATTTTAACATGAATATGCATGAAAGAAATTGCACTTTATGTATATATAAATGAAGAGAGTATATAGAAAGTTGTAAAGGTAAATGAATATATGTCATGAATTAGACCAAAACTATTTTTCTGTCAAACTTTCTTCCACTTGTCACTGTACTTTCTCATATTTTCTCCAAGGAAAAGGAGGAGTAAAAGAAAAATGAAGAAACAAGAGAAAAAGAATAGTGAAACATATTATGCAAGAACTACTTAATAAGATAAGTTACCTGAAGAACACACTCTGCTATCTTAGAGGAACAAACCTAATCTCTGAAAAAGTGAAGAAATGAATTAGGTCTTTTAAAGAGAAGGAAACCTATTCTCTCATTTTGAAACTTTGAAAGAAAAAAAATAATAATGCACCGTTGTTACAGTCAATACGAATGCTTTGGCTTTGAAAGTAAAAGCAATGTACCGTTATCACTGTCCATACAAATGTTTGCACCACAGGTTTTAAAGACCCTCACGTGAATTACTTTTATTTTATTTACTATTTTTTTTATATTTTATGTTACTATTGAATTTTAAAATTAAGATTTTTTTATCTCATTATTTTATTTTCATTCTTTTCTAAATTGCATTTTTAGTTTGTTTATATTTTACTGTTTATAGAGAAAATTTATGAACAAATATCTTATATTTTATTTTCTTATATAATCAGTTAATTTAATTTAAATTATTTTTATCTACCTGTTAAATTTAATTTAATTTCTTTCTAATATTTTAGATTTTTTTTAAATTCATTAATAGATAGATTCTAATATAATTATAAATATAATCTATATTTTAAGACTTTATTTTTAAAATCCTTTAAATATTAAAATTTGTTTAACTAACATATTCTAGTAAAAAAGAAAATAATGAATCATTGAGCAGGTTTGTCCTATACATTGACGTGAATGAAGACTAATTTGTTTATAGAAGAATCTGCGCATTCAATTTTTGCTATGAAGAGTTGAAGTCATCGGTTGAGAGAAGCGGCAAAAGAAAAGGGTTTTCGATCAAAACAACATTCATTGAAAACCTAAACCTGCTGCGTCATTTCTATGGTTCAGAAAAGAGGCAAAGAAAAACGTTTTTCAAAGAAAACAATGTTCATTGAAAACCTAATCCTGCTGCATCACAGACCTTAGAAGATATTGCAGAGATATTTTGTTTCACAGTTGAGGTCATTGGTTGAGAGAAGCGGCAAAAGAAAAAGGTTTTCAATGAAAACAAGATTTATTGAAAAACTAAACCTGCTGCGTCATTTGTAAGTTGGAATGAGTGCAGAAAACCCTCTGAAACAATACAGCTTTCAATGAAAGAAAAACCCTAGAAATTGCAGAGAGGTTGGTGTCTTCTTCATTAATATTGCCTCTTTCATACTCATCATATCTTATGCTCATTGGTTCAGAAAGGAGGCAAACAAAAACGTTTTTCAAAGAAAACAATATTCATGGAAAAGCTAAACCTGCTTCGTCAGAGACCTTAGAAGATATTTTGCTACAAAAATGGGGATCAAAGATATAATTTAACCTAGATAAAATACAAATAATTATTAAATAGAGCATTAAACAAAAAGTTTTATGTCCCTAAAAGTATTTGAGGCCAACTTGGTCGACTTCGACCATATTTTGGTTGGGACTGACTAGGTCGATGTTGATCGAATTTCGGTCAAGGTCAACTTGGTTGAATGGTGGTCGGAACTGAATGGACTGAATTCTGTCATATTTCGGTTGGGGTTGATTCGACTGAATTTTAGTTGAGCTTCAGTCAGGATTGACTTATCTCGACCTTGAACTCTATCTAGATCAACTCATATCGACCTTCTGTCCTAACCAACTAAAAACTTAGATTAAAAATCTGAATTAGATATTTTGTGATTTTCCATATTTGAAAATCCGAATTCAAAGAAAAGATATTCAATTAAAAAATATATAAAATATAGATCAACTAATATCTAAATTTAGTAAATAAATTTAAATAGATTAATTTTTAATAAAATAAACTTTAAATGAATTCGATTGGAAAAAAAATAGATCTAGAGAAAAAATAGATCAGATCAAGAAAATTGAAAATTTATGTCCGACCCTAATCAAGTAAACACAATTTAATTTAAACTAATTCATTTAAGAAAACAAAATAAAGGCTACCATTCAAAAAATTTCTTTTGAAACTGCAGAATATTATAAACTTTTAAAGGCTGTAACAATTATATTTTTTTTATCAGGAACCATTTTTGTTAAAAATAGATTTACATAACTTTTATGTTCTTAACGTGTATCATTTACCTTTTCAGTTCAATTGATATATTTTTAAACAGTACCTTCTAAAATAAATATTTTAATTTTAAGTTTTTTTTTACTTGTACATGAGTATTCGTGTATTTATTATTATTTTTTAATTATATTTGATGATATGTAAAACAGTCAAGAAAAAAATGAATAATCATAATATATATATATATATATATATATTATTTATAAAACATTCCAACAATAAAATAAAATTTGTATAAAAAAAATAAAGCTAATAATATTAATATAGATATTCAACTCAGAATTGAAATGTATAAATAATTCGTACACATTGACCAAATAAAACTATTCATTACGAACAACATAAATATTTCTACATATATGAATTATATGGTTATGAAAAAAAAAGGGTGATTGTGATATTGATAATTTATGTATTTGTAGGAAAAGAATGGGTGATTGTTTCTTACATGCTTGCTCTCCACCTGTTATATTAAGGTTGTGGCTTAATTCTTTGAGAAGCTTAATTCATTTTAATTATTTTCTTCACCAAAATACTTATTGGATGTTGTTTATCGTATAAACATTCATTCAAAAGTGTATTTATATGGTTAAAATAAGATATAATTAAGACATTTCCACCACTCTATTATATAAGCTATGATACCATGCTAGATTTCATTTTAAAATATCAATAAATATGTAATAAGATGTACTATTACACTTAAGTCGACTATATGTGACTTCTCAACATTTATTTGTGGAATTAATTTTTATAGAAATCTTCTTAACTAATTTCGTAAATAACTAAAGCATAACTTCTTTTATAATCTCAATTCATTTTAATTACTTTCTCTTGATATAAATATTTATTCTGAAATTTGTGGAATTAATACCGAAATACTTTTTAAAATGTATTTATCATGTAAGTATTCATACATAAATTATTTCTATGATTGAAATCTGTAATGTTTTATTTTAATAAATACAAGCTATAATTGAATTAAAAAATAATATATAAAATATAATTGGTAACTATATATTATTTATGTAACAATATAGAACCATTTCATAAGAGTGATTTTTTAAACAGTTATTATCATTCATACTTTTAGATTATTCTAAATAATTTATTATGTAACAATTTAAAATACATTTTTTTAATTTATTATTATTATCAAATAAAGAAGAAACATACCATAAAACAAATTTCAAAATAAGATTTATTTATCTTCATTCACAAATAAGGATAATGATAAAACAAGACTACTTTATGAAACATCTGATGACAAGAATTTCCTCTTTTTCTGATTCGAATCAGAGGACTAGTCACAACATTCTTAGAGTTCTTAATTCGTTTTCAAATTCTTTGACAATACAATATAAGAGATTGATATTGTTCATGTCATCGTTTCCTATAAAAAAACCTTCAGAATTAATTCATGAATACACAAACTTAAAATACAATTAGATAAAAACGAAAAGTAATCCATTAGAAAAAAATATGGTTACAAAAGTCTCGAAATTTCGAACAAGTTCAATCAATCATTCTCTCCATACCAAATTTCTCATAGGAAAATCCTAAAGAGAAAATATATATATATATATATATATATATATATATATATATAAGGTATATTATTCATGTGAATAATTACGAAAAAAAAAATAAAAATATTCGTCAAACAAGTCAAATTCACTTTCAAATAAAAATCATCTTTAATTAATTTCTCTTTCCAAAGGACATGCAAAATTCTTTCTTTTTGAACTCTAACCCTTAGCCAGGACTGTTTCAACTCTTTCTTTAAAAATAATAATTATTCAAACTGATAAACATCAAAGAACAACAAATTTGAATATGGAACACTGTCTTTGAATCTCCAAATGTGAACACTGTTCCACAATAAGAAGATATTATATTTAAGAACTAATACATATTAGTACCTTCTTTCTGTGCACCCTCAATTGAAGAAAAAACATCAATAAGCAAAACTGATTTTTATTATATTAAATCAGTTATTTTTCGACTTTATCTTTTTTACCTTACATCTATTACTAATTTTCAAAACTACATTTTTATTACTAACTAATTTAGTCTTTTTAATTATTAATTTTAATTTAAATAACTAATAACTTCAACAAATAATTATCTAATTTGAATTTGAATTTTTTAATTTTATACATTTTGTATTTTAAATTTTATATAAAATTTTATTAAGTAGTTTTATACTTCTTTGAAATAAAAAAATAAAATTCAATCTAACAATTGAAAATAAATAAAAATTAATCTTATATTTTATGTGCAGATGTGACACTTAATCCCAATAAATGTGCAAATGTGACACTTAATCCCAATGTCAAGTTTGACCATCCAAGATTGAATTCATTGTCAATCTTCTTGAATGTCTAATAGAATGATCTCCCAAGAATGCAAGAACTCTGCCTATCTCAATCTCTTAGAAAAATCTCTTCTTGATTCAGTGATGTGTAATTTTCAAATTGATTTCATATTTGTTTTTAAACCAGAGTTGTATTAATGAGATTAGTGTATTAGGAAATTTACCTAATTGATTATCATGGGTGAATTTTCACTACATAAGTACAGTGCCTTATGATAATCCATTAGTTACATGTCTACTCCATTAACGAGTTCTGCAATTGAC
>Ga0214543_1005732_pt1 | contig 22580 bp, 19 predicted proteins | sample CNSS2metaG_FD_160094 | JGI IMG/M metagenome (GOLD analysis project Ga0214543, IMG submission 160094) | Root nodule microbial communities from cowpea collected in UCLA plant growth center, Los Angeles, California, USA - CNSS2 | ecosystem: Host-associated > Plants > Roots > Nodule | place: USA... | reverse complement strand
TATATATATATATTCTCGTTCATATTTTTTAATTTAAAGTTTAACAGTTTTTAAATTTTATTATTTTTAGTTTAATTTATTTTTTAATATATTATATAAAAACAAAATTTTATATTTATAGTAATGTTTAATTTTATTTTTTAAACATATATTAAAAATACTTAAGATATAAATTAAATTAAAAATACTTAAACTTCAAATTAAAAATATATTAATTTGTTTAATTTTATTTATAATTTATGTTCTCTAAATTTTAAATTTATTTTTTCTTATTTATTTTTTATGTTTTCAAATTTCTTAATACATATTTAAAAATAAAATAAAAAATTAATTTAAATTATTTTTTAATTTTATGTATAATTAAAAAAATAAACTTACTTTAAATATAATTAAAAAATAAATTTGAAATTTAAAAAAAATAAAAATGAATATATATATATATATATATATATATATATTTTGACATTTGAAAATCTAAATTTATCATTGGATATCGATATCTGGAAGTATTTCACATGAAATATTTTTAAGGAAAGTCAATATCAGAAAGTAATTTTGGGGTGTGATGTGCGTAGTATTTCTCAAATGGTTAAAAAAATATTTTTGAGTTTTAAAAAATTATTAGAGGTGGAGAATAAATCTTGGAGGTGCAGAAAGAATTTCCAATTTCTTATTCTCTTTGTCAAGATTTCTTTGTCCTTTTAAACTTTTTTTGCATAAAAAAAATTGATACCAATTATCCAAACTATTATGATTTGTTTACATATATTTAAAATCTTAATCAATTGGTTGTTTTATTAGGAATTTGACATATGAAAATGGAGTATTTTAAGATTTTGCAAAGGAGATGATGTCTTTTTATATGGATTTGACCTATATTTTATTGGTATTGAATTTTTCAGTGAATTTGAAAAACACATTAGTGAATGTGAATATGTAGTATATGTATTACCTTTTTATAAGATAATTATTTTTCATTTTTTCATTTTGTTTTTTTAAGTAATTGAATTCAAAAGCTTTGTTGTTTGAGTTAACCATGGATCTAAGTTCTATTTTAATAGGAATTTGCAAAATTCCAAGCACGTTTGATGAAAAAAATGGACTAAATTATCAAGTTAATATATATTTTTTTTTGTTGCAAACTTTGTGAAGTCATTTGAATTCTTTTTGTTTGATACATTCTATCTTTCTTTAATTTCAACCTTTTTCTAAGTTTCTATTTGATTTATAATTAGGTTGATTTTATAATAGTATACGTCATAGAAAATAAAGGGGCCTAAATTATCTTAGATTTCTTCGTTCTAAGCTCAATGAATATTTCATTCTAAAGTAAAATAACAAACTCTTTCAATAATGAAATAAACTAATATAAAAATTTGTTAATTAAGATGCACAATATTAAGTATTAGAAGAATCAATTTAATTCTTACAACATGAGTTGTTAATTCGATGCTGTATTTATTAAATTGTATTAAAGCAATCAAATGGTCCTGGAGATGACACATTCAACTATCTTAGGACTCTGTAGTTCACCTAATCGCATAAATAATACATTTTTAATGGAAAATATAAATTGTTAATATCTTAATTTTTTATAATTTTTATTGAAAAAATATTACTTTCGAGTTCGATCCGGTCCACCACGAGTTGGTGGATTAAATGTAACATCCAAAAACTGAATAACCTCAATTTAATAAAACATCACATACATGAATATTCAAAGAGTACGAGGTTTAGGGTATAAAGGTATGCAATACATCAAATATACCCAGGTTACAAGAAAAAAGGCTCCACACGGCCCAAACAGAAAGATGTTGGAAAGACAAATAATCATACTAGGTCTTGTTCAGACGAGAAAAGTCATAACTAATAAAAGTACTCCAGCAATGGGTCCCACAGTGGGCCCAATACCATCCAATCCATCAAGCTGCAGCATCCCTAATATCCTCACCACTCACCACTGCCAAGGGTTCTCACATCTGCTCACATCAACAAGGTTGATGATCATTGCAAAGGAAGAGACCACACATAACACACAAGCAAACGAAAGGGTAAGCTAGCGAATAAATCATCATATCAGGCACTCAACATACCATTTCACATCCAAGCACACATAGCAGACACTCACATGTGAAGTATCCATCCATATAGAACCCTAAGATTTAACTATCCGGATACGTAACTGAGGCACCACCATGTGGCAATGGAATTATGTCTTACCAATGATGCGTCACCGCGAGGCCTTCACGGAATTATACCCTTCAGGAGGCACCACCACGTGGCCTTCGTGGAATTACGCTCTGGCCTTGAGGCACCACCACGACCCCCCGTGGAATTACGTCCTTTTGTCGAGGCACCACCAGGGACTTCCCTTAAGAGGGTCCATGGAATTATGTCAAATCGATGAGGCGCCACCAAGATCCCTCATTACAAGAGTCATGGAATTATTCCCTACTCATACTTTAAACATATTCCTCCCACCAATCAATAATTTCCCATAACATAAATATCATGTGTAATCCACAATTCATACCAGTCATGCTTTCCAATTCACACCCAATCAAATATCATGCCATTTCCATTTCATAAGTAACATATTAATCATGTTATCATCACGCAATCCTTCTAGTAAAGTAATTGGGGCAGATAAACAAGTCACACATCGGTGAACCACTTAATCATAACATCAAAAACTGCCCTCTTCCTCGCTTAAGCTAACAGAGCTCGCTCAGGCGAGGGGAACCCTCTCGCTCAAGCGAACCCCATCTCGCCTAGGCGAGGGCGCGACAAGGGGCCAGAGGGCTCTACGAGGTCTCGCTCAGGCGGGTCCCTTCTCGCCTAGGCGAGAGCACCCCTCGCTCAAAAAGAACACAAGTCGCCTAGGCGACAATTTGAGAGGAAAAGTCCTGGACGAGTCTCTGATAGTCTCGCTTAGGCGAGACTAGCTCGCTTGGGCGGGAAAACCAGCACCCACCACTATTTTCGCATACAACAGCCAAAATCACAAACCAAAACATGCTTAAATCAATCCCAATCGGGCACAACGACCACCAACCAATACAGTCATGAAATAATCGACAAAACATCTGAAAAACACCAGTAATCGAGGGTCCTAGCTTCCCTTACCTATAATGAGCTAGCAAAATAACTTTGACACCTAAGCCCACCACTGCAGTAGCCCCACGAGCAGATTGAAGAGCTGGAGATAGTGGCACAGAGGGGAGATTAGGTTTACTACGGTGAACCCCAACATAGAACACGAAAATAACTTAGAGGAGGTTTAAGGTCATGGAACAAACTTACGTGCAGGAATAACGAGGTTGAACTAACTTGAACGGAATGGAGGACCAAACCCTAGCAGAGACTACAGTAGCAGCTCAAGGGTGTGTGGAAATTTGTTTTACGCAAAAATGCCAGAATTAGGGTTTTGGATAGCTTTAGGTCAGTTTTTCTCTTATTAGGCCAACCCTTAGGCCCAAAGGTGAGGGACAGCCTTAAGAAGAAGGGCAGCACGAAAAATGGGTCTTATATTCTCCCAAACAAGAAAATTTTCGACCTCGAAAATGAAACTTACCTGGTAAACAAATGTGGATGCGATTTTCTCATGTCCTCCTTTAACTCCCAAGTCGAGTCACCCATCCTTCGATCCCAAATGACTTTAACAAGACTGACGGCCTTTCCTCGGCTTTCCTCAACCTTTCTATCCTCTAAAGCGATGAGTGGTACTTCCACCGTAAGATCCTCTCTGATCTGTATATCCTCAGCTTTCAATACATGGGCCAGATCGAACACATATTTCCTCAGCTGTGACACATGAAACACCGGATGAAGGTTTGCCAACTGAGGGGGCAAAGCTATCTCATACGCCACCGGTCCAATCCTCCTCGTGCTTTGATATGGGCCAAGGAATTTGGGAGAAAGTTTCCTCAAGCGGAGAGCCCTTCCCACACCAGTGGTTCGAGTCACCCTCAAGAACACATGATCGCCAGCTGCGAACTCCAAGGGTCTCCTCCTACGGTCTGCATAGGCCTTCTGCCTACTCTGAGAGGCTTGCACTCTGTTTCTCACCATCCTCACTTTCTCAATGGTCTACTCTAACAATTCTGATCCAACCAGTACCACTTCTCCGTCCTGGTACCAACAGAGAGGAGTCCTACACCTTCTGCCATAAAGAGCCTCGTATGGCGCTATGTCAATGCTCGCATGAAAGCTGTTGTTGTAGGTAAACTCGATCAAGGGCAACACCTCATCCCAAGTCCCCAGGTGATCCAATATACACGTCCGTAACAAGTCCTCAAGTGACTGAATGGTCCTCTCTGATTGGCCATCAGTTTGGGGATGGTAGGCCGAGCTCATATTCAACTTAGTCCCTAAAGCCTCCTGTAAGGTTTGCCAGAATCAGGAAGTAAATCATGGGTCTCTATCAGAAACTATGCTCAAAGGTACTCCATGCAACCTTACGATCTCCTTAATGTACAACTGGGCTAACTTGGCCATGGACATCCTCAAGTTCATCGCCAAGAAGTGGGCACTCTTGGTCAACCGATCCACTATCACCCAGATGGTGTCATGTCCTCTAAAAGTCCGTGGCAAATGGGTCATAAAGTCCATCGAGATGTTGTCTCATTTCCACACTGGTATCTCTAAAGGCTGTAGAATCCCACCGGGTCTCTGGTGCTCCACCTTCGCCTTCTGACAGGTCAGGCAGGCTGATACAAATAGGGCCACATCTTTCTTCATCCCTTGCCACCAGAAAGTCTCCTTGAGGTCCTGATACATCTTAGTCATGCCAGGATGCAAGCGAAGACGACTTTTGTGTCCTTCCTCCAGGATCAACTTCTTCACATCTGCATCATTAGGTACACAGATTCTACCATGAAATCTCAGTATACCATCATTACCCAAGGCAAAGTCTCTAGCCTCATCCGACCCAAGTTATTCTCTGACTCGGTTTAGACTGGCATCCAACAATTGCCCTCTCTGACTGAGTCCAAAAAGTTACTAGATATAGTAAGGGCACTACACCTAATGGACTCGGGCCCCAACTCCACCTGTAGTCTCATCCCTGAACTTTTCTAGCAGTTCCACCTCCCTTATCATGAGATGTGCCGTATGTACAATCTTCCTACTCAAGGCATCGACTACCACGTTTGCCTTCCCCGGGTGATACAATAGTTCGAAATCATAGTCTTTAAGGAACTCCATCCACATCCTTTGCCTCATGTTGAGCTCTTTCTGGTCAAACAGATACTTAAGGCTCTTATGACCGCTGAACACACGGAACTGAGCACCATAGAGATAGTGCCTCTAGATCTTCAAGGCAAATACTATAGTCGCCAAATCCAAGTCATGAGTGGGATAGTTGTGCTCATGCACCTTAAGTTGTCTCGAAGCATACGCCATAACCTTATTCTCTTGCATTAGTACGCAGCCGAGCCCAAGATGAGATGCGTCACAGTAGACTTCAAACGATTTCCCCACATCCGAAATTACCAATATAGGAGCACTCGTCAACCTTCTCTTTAGCTCCTTAAAGCTCTCCTCACACTTATCCGTCCAAGTAAAAGGTTGGTCCTTCCGAGTAAGCAAGGTCAGGGGCGTCACTATCTTAGAGAATCCCTCAATGAATCTCCTATAGTAGCCTGCTAACCCCACAAAACTCCTGATCTCTATGGCCGACTTAGGACTTTCCCACTTGACCACTACCTCGACCTTCGCTGGATCCACTGCAATCCCCTGGGCGGATATCACATGCCCCAAAAACTGAACCTCATCCATCTAGAACTCGCACTTGGACAACTTGGCACACAGCTGCTTCTCTCTCAAAACACCAAGCATCAACCTCAGGTGTTCTGCATGCTCTACTGGAGTCCTGGAATAGATAAGGATGTCGTCTATGAAGACTTACGACAAACTTATCTAGGAAGGGTCGAAAAATCATGTTCATGTAGTCCATGAACACTGCCGGGGCATTAGTCACACCGAAAGGCATAACCACGTACTCGTAGTGCCCATACCAGGACCTGAAGGCCGTCTTCTGCACATCGTCAGCCTTCACCAATATCTGGTGGTATCCTGACCGTAGATCTATCTTTGAGAACACCGACGATCCATGCAATTGATCCATCAAGTCGTCGATTCTCGGGAGGGGATACTTATTCTTGATTGTCATCTTGTTTAGTTGCCTGTAGTCCACACACAGGTGCGAGTTCCCATCCTTCTTTTTCACCAACAGAACTGGTGCTCCCCAAGGCGAAGTGTTGGGTCAGATAAACTGCTTCGCCATCAACTCCTCAATCTGTTTCTTAAGTTTGACCAACTCTACCGGAGCCATGCGGTATGAAGCCATCGACACCGGACCCGTCCCTGGCATTAGATCGATAAAGAACTCCACCTCTTTGTGGGGAGGTAGCCCTGGCACCTTCTCGGGGAATACATCATCGAATTCCTGCACCACAGGTATAGCGGACTCTATCCTTCCTCCTTCCACCTCTAGATGCGTGAAGATCACAAAGCACTGCACACCACCTCGCAGTTCCTTCAAAACCCCTTGGGACGATAATAACTTAGGCTCCTCTGAGTCGGGGAATAACAATCTCTTCTCTCGACAGTCGATAAGGATGCGATTGGCAAAGAGCCAATCCATCCCCAAGATCACTTCTAACTCTTGCAGAGGTAGGAAAATCAGATTCACTTTGTACCTCCGTCCTTCTACCTCCACCAGACACCTAACGCACAAGGACGACGTCCTGACCAAACCCGATGCCGGAGTAGACACTACAAGTTCACACTGTAGTTCAAACACCGGCAGACCCAATTTTTTCACACATGCATCTGACACAAATGAGTGTGTCGCTCCAAAGTCATATAGCACACAACAAGCTTTCCCAGCTATCAAACAATGGCCTATAACAAGGTTACCTGAGCCTGCAGCCTCCGCTTCGGTCATGGCGTACACTTTGTCGGTCGCCTGAGGCCTGTTGCCTTTGTGCCTCTGTTGGTTCTTTATAGGAGCCTGTACTAGAGGTCGTGTCACTGCTCTAGCAAGGGTGGGGCAATCCCTCCCAATGTGGCCTTCCTTACCACAGTTGTTGCACTTCTTAAAGCCTGCAAGCTATGGACAAACATTCCTCTTGTGTGGTCCCCCACACTGGTAGCACTGAATCCTGCTCTGCTGGGGGGAAGACTCCCTAGACCCCTGAGACTGGAAATGGGGCCTAGTATAGGGCTTACTCCTCTGTTCATGCCTATGTCTGGACCCAGATGGTCCTACCACTCTCTGCGGGGATGGACACTGAGTTTCCACCTCTACCTTCATCTTCTCTATGACCCTTGCCTTCTCCACCGGCAAAGTCTTTGATGGATAGCGGGACCACCATCAGACGAAGGTCTCTACGAAGGTCGTTCTCGAACTTCCTGCATCGCCACTCTTCATCCAGTGGCATGGTGTAGAAACGACAGAGATGCTTGAACTTTTCCGCATACTCAGTCATAGATCTGTTTCCCTATGTTAGTTGTAGAAACTCCACCTCTTTAGCATACTTAACGCTGTCGGGGAAGTACTCAGAGAGAAATTTTCTCCTAAAGACCTCCCAAGTAACTGCTTCTTGCCTCTCCTCCATCATGGACTTCATACAGACCCACCAGTGCTCAGCCTCACCTGTGAGCATATACACCGCGAATGTCAGTCTACTCTCCTCTGGGCACATCTTGGCATCAAATATCCTCTCCAAGTTCTTCAGCCACTGGTCTGCTGCGTCCGGACTGGTCTTGCCTCCAAACTTCACCGGGTGGTGTTTCAGAAAGTCCTCCAGGCTCCACTCCCTGACTGTAGGTCGTGGCTCCGGGCCAAAAGCAGGGGCAGCTACCTTGTTCTCCTCCAGCTGGCGGAGGGCCTCCATATGCTGTCTGTGAGCATCCTCAACAATCGCCCTAGCAGCCTCCATCTGCTGCATCATCAATTATTGTTGTTCAAGCGTTGTCGTCTATCGCTGCATTGATGCTTCATGTTGTTGCATCATTACCGTGCTTTGCTGTGTCATAGCAGCTACCATTGCCTCAATCGCCCTTGCGATGTTTGACACATCGCCCTGGGAAGATTGCAGAGTCCTACGAGATGGTGCCATAGTCCACTAACACACAGGAAATCATATGGTTAGGCTTGATAAGACAGGAATTAGCGAAGAATACTCAAAAAGATACAGAGAAAGCTAAGCGGACACCTAAGTCCACAGACCTAAGGATCGACTGCTCTGATACCATAAATGTAACATCCCAAAAACTGAATAACCTCAATTTAATAAAACATCACATACATGAATATTCAAAGAGTACGAGGTTTAAGGTATAAAGATATGCAATACATCAAATATACCCAGGTTACAAGAAAAAGGGCTCCACACGGCCCAAACAGAAAGATGTTGGAAAGACAAATAATCATACTAGGTCTTGTTCAGACGAGAAAAGTCATAACTAATAAAAGTACTCCAGCAATGGGTCCCACAGTGGGCCCAATACCATCCAATCCATCAAGCTGCAACATCCCTATTAGCTTCACCACTGCCAAGGGTTCTCACATCTGCTCACATCAACAAGGTTGATGATCATTGCAAAGGAAGAGACCACGCATAACACACAAGCAAACGAAAGGGTAAGCTAGCGAATAAATCATCATATCAGGCACTCAACATACCCTTTCACATCCAAGCATACATAGCAGACACTCACATGTGAAGTACCCATCCATATAGAACCCTAAGATTTAACTATCCGGATACGTAACTGAGGCACCACCACGTGACAGTGGAATTATGTCCTAGCAATGAGGCGTCACCGCGAGGCCTTCACGGAATTATACCCTTCAGGAGGCACCACCACGTGGCCTTCGTGGAATTACGCCCTGGCCTTGAGGCACCACCACGACCCCTCGTGGAATTACGTCCTTTTGTCGAGGCACCACTAGGGACTTCCCTTAAGAGGGTCCATGGAATTACGTCTAACCGATGAGGCGCCACCAAGATCCCTCATTACAAGAGTCATGGAATTATGCCCTACTCATACTTTAAACATGTTCCTCCCACCAATCAATAATTTCCCATAACATAAATATCATGTGTAATCCACAATTCATACCAGTCATGCTTTCCAATTCACACCCAATCAAATATCATGCCATTTCCATTTCATAAGTAACATATTAATCATGTTATCATCACGCAATCCTTCTAGTAAAGTAATTGGGGCAGATAAACAAGTCACACATCGGTGAACCACTTAATCATAACATCAAAAACTGCCCTCTTCCTCGCTTAAGCTAACAGAGCTCGCTCAGGCGAGGGGAACCCTCTCGCTCAAGCGAACCCCATCTCGCCTAGGCGAGGGCGCGACAAGGGGCCAGAGGGCTCTACGAGGTCTCGCTCAGGCGGGTCCCTTCTCGCCTAGGCGAGAGCACCCCTCGCTCAAAAAGAACACAAGTCGCCTAGGCGACAATTTGAGAGGAAAAGTCCTGGACGAGTCTCTGATAGTCTCGCTTAGGCGAGACTAGCTCGCTTGGGCGGGAAAACCAGCACCCACCACTATTTTCGCATACAACAGCCAAAATCACAAACCAAAACATGCTTAAATCAATCCCAATCGGGCACAACGACCACCAACCAATACAGTCATGAAATAATCGACAAAACATCTGAAAAACACCAGTAATCGAGGGTCCTAGCTTCCCTTACCTATAATGAGCTAGCAAAATAACTTTGACACCTAAGCCCACCACTGCAGTAGCCCCACGAGCAGATTGAAGAGCTGGAGATAGTGGCACAGAGGGGAGATTAGGTTTACTACGGTGAACCCCAACATAGAACACGAAAATAACTTAGAGGAGGTTTAAGGTCATGGAACAAACTTACGTGCAGGAGCAACGGGGTTGAACTAACTTGAACGGAATGGAGGACCAAACCCTAGCAGAGACGGCAGCAGCAGCTCAAGGGTGTGTGGAAATCTGTTTTACGCAAAAATGCCAGAATTAGGGTTTTGGATAGCTTTAGGTCATTTTTTCCCTTATTGGGCCAGCCCTAAGGCCCAAAGGTGAGGGGCGGCCTTAAGAAGAAGGGCAGCACGAAAAGTGGGCCTTACATTAAACAGGTTGGCTCACAAGTTCACTTAATTTAAAAAATACAATTTTATTTATTTATTTTTAGTCAAAACTAAATTATAATTCTAATTAAAATCTAAATAAACTTTAATACAATCCAAATACAAACCAAAATCACAAAAATACAAATTATCTATGTGTTGGCTAAAAAAAACAACCTAACATAACCCAACTGCAAAGTCTAACTTAACAAAAAAACACTTGAGTGACTCCGGGTTGGCTCACCAACCCGACTCACAACGAATTCAATCTGGGTGAGCCGGGTTCTAGGTGAACGAATAAAAAATCAACCCATATTAAAATTTGTAAAAATATTTCAACCCAACTCAATCCGAACCCGTGGTAAGCCAGATTGACTCGTGGGTTCCAACCCATTTTAATATCTCTACTTCATAACCTTCAAGATTATTATATATATATAAATATATATATATATATATATATATATATATTATAGTTAGATTTCTTTTTGTTTAATAGTATGACTCAATTACTTTGAACTTGATACAGTAGGTATACGATATATTATATATACCACTTTATAAGAAAATGTTAAAAAAATTTCAAAATTGTATAATGCTTAATGCTTTAATGTAAGATAAATACGAAACTTGAAAAAAAAATCTCATAGTTTTTTCTAAAATTTTTCAAAAAGAAAAGATAAGTAAACAGAAATTGTACATTCTAATATTACGTTACAAACCACCACATAGTAATCTCGATATAAAAATTTTAGATCTGTTTTTTTAACTATAAAAGAAACTGAAAACAACCACACATTATAAACTTGAACGAATTTTTTACCCAAGTTGTATCATTTTCGTTGTGTTTGTTTTATAAGTTCTAAAAATTGTTAAAGCATGAAAGTGGTGGTGGAGAATTTGACAGGAACACTTTTCTACATTGAAGTGAAGAATGATGCAACAATTGAAGATCTGAAGAAGGAAATTGAGACTCAGCAAAAACTACCTGGTGATCGTTTCATACTTGTTCTTCATGCTCATAATGAGTCTCTTATAATGGGTAAGGAACAAGAAAAGTTATCTCTATTTGATTCTGGAATTCAAGATGAATCTCATATTTATCTTTTCTTCACTCCACTTAATCACGATTCTATTGTTAATTTCGGGTTTACTAATCCAGATTTTTACTATTAAACTAAGTCAATATCAATATTTTGTTTCTATTTTTTTTTTCTTTTTCAGTTTTCTTCTTCTTTTTTGTCCACTCCAATTCTTCGTTGTATTTTCTTTAAATTTTCCCAAATTTTAATATTTTTTCTTGTCAAATGTTCTACATCAATAACTTTTACTTCTACATCAAATTTCACAAAATGCTAATATAGTGTATGAAGCTCTTCAATTGAAAACTTGTTTACTCTCAATCAATTGAGTCTATAAATTAAATTCATATAGGAGTAGAAATGAAGAATTAAAGTCACACTAATATTTATTATGACTATTTTAATTTTTTCGTAAATTTTGAATTCTAATTAAGTTGAGTATCTGGATAAATTCCAGAGCTACTAGTATAATTCAGTTAGCACAGAATTCGAACTGAATTTCTTAGTAATTTTTTAATACGAACTTTTTTTTAATTATTATATAAATTGATATTTATTATTAGTAAAAAGTTTATTTAAGCTGAAAAATATACCAATGGATTTTTTCTATACTGCATGTTTATACGGATGTTCATTTTGATAAACCAATGAGACTACATACTCCACTCTAATTGCAATATATATTTATGTTTTTCTAATTTTGTTTTCTTTTTAACTTTTCTCTTACTTCTTAGTTATGATATATTGATTTGGGCTTTGGGCTTTGGGCTACCGTGAACATTTGATAGACTTCAGCGAACTTTACTTCTTGTCCTTTCTTCTTGCGCCTATGTTTCTTTCTTTTTGCATCCGGTACTTTCCACTTTTTTTTTTCCTTAATCTTATTTTTTTCATAACTTATTTTTTTCTGTTCTTCAAAATTAAAGTGAAAAAAAAATACTAATTCATATGATTAAGATATCCAAAAATATTTCAAATTAAGATAATCAATTTTTATAAAAATATAATTTGATTAAAGATATATTTACTATTTAATGCACACTAGGTAATTTTATTAACAACGTTTTACTTAGAGCATATAATTTATTTTATGTATTTTAGTTTTGATATTATAACATTGAATCATTATAAAATAATATTTTAGTATAGGCTTAATAGCATTGAAAAATATATAAAGACTACATTGAATACAAATAAATGTATGGACCAAATGCTATTAAGCCTTTAGTATATATTATATAGATATGTTTTATCTCGAAAGATAAAAACAATAAAAAGAATTCAGTTTTTAAAATATTTTTTTATAAATAGGTTATTAAATTATAATTTTAGAATTGATGATTTATTATAAACAATAAGTTTATAGTTTTTAGAATAATATAATAAGGAATGAGTAATATAGAAATCAAATTATTAACTAAGTTTATCATTATAATAAATATAAAAGTAATAAAAAACTTTAAATCTTATACTTTTTTAAGTGATATGGTAAGATTTGGATTATTCTTTTTGAGATATAATTTTTAATGGATAAAGAATGAAAAAAATCTATAAACTAATTATAGCAATTTTATTTTTAGTTTATTATAAATTTTTATCTCTATAAAATTTGTTTATTTATCCACTCTAGAAGTTTAAACCGATAACTCATTCATTCTTCTGATAAATTAAGACAAATCAATTGAAATTATGACTGGGTAAGTTTTCAATTTACGATACTTAGTTCAACACTTTTTTTTTTTTTTTTATCAATGAGGAACGTTGTTTATGTAAGTGATAGTTGAATTTTTATGTACCTGTAAAAGAACCATTACATTCTAGGATTTGTTATTGAATTAGAGATATGAAATACATTGTTGATTGGATTGAGGTGTAATTTTTATGTATAGGAATTAATCCGGAAGCATGATGTATTTGAACCGACTTATTTTTTCTCACGCTGTATCCATTTTATATTTTAGGCATCTAAATATATTATTATTTTTCTTTTCTTTTAATTGATGAACTTTATAATATATATTTAACGAGGTTTACGAGATGTATTGGGTGAGTAGTTGATAGGTGTAACTTGAGATTTGCGTCAAAATATGCAAATATATTTAGAACTATCAAAACGTACAATCTGGTTCGATCTGATTCGACTAATCATTCGACTAATTATTGGTTGATCACTTAGTAAGTTAATTTAGTCTTGCTTACTTATTAGCGAGTCAAAGAAATTTGAATCGGGCTCAACTTACCAACCTATCATGGATTGGTAGATTAAACGAGTTGGTTCATGGACTCACTTAATTAAAAAAATATAATTTTTTTATTTTTTTTCAGTCAAAACTAAATTATAATTATAATTAAAATTTAAATAAACTTTAATACAATCTAAATACAAATCATCTATGTGTTAGCTAAAAAAAAACATCATAACCTGATCCAAATACAAAATCCAATTTAACAAAGAACACTTTGTAAATCTTTTTTTGTGGATTAGTGAGCTAACCCAACTCACAACGAATTCAACCTGGGTGAACTAGGTTCTAGGTGAACCGAATCAAAAATCAACTTGTATTAAAATTTGTAAAATAATTTTAACCCAATCCAAAATTTATAATATATCGGATTGATTCAGGGATTCCAATATACTTTGACAACTCTAAATATATTAGATTGCGATACGAAAATTGATGTTAAAAAAAAAAGGAGGCAGTGAAAGAAGAGTGTGTGGTCCAATCCCGTTTTGGCCGTCCCGTAAGATTCGTGATTAGAAGTTGATGGATAATATTCGCATTATATTCCTAAATTGTTCCCCGTTTATGCTTAGGTTGTTAGTTGCCGGCCATTAACAAATTCACACTAAAAATGTTCCCAGCAAACACATAATGTCTTATTGATTAACCTAAATAACAAAATAAGTCACTTATTTTATATATGCAATATTCGATCTCTGATACCCTGGCTTTTGATTTCCTCATCTAATTTTGGGTCAACTACACTGTTTTCTGTTTTATATGTTCTTTCAGAAAATAAAAATATAACTTCTCTTCAAAGTTAAAAAATCAGATATTTTTTTAATGAAAATATAATGGGTTAATAATTTAATCATAATGGATTAAATTCCTAATAAATATTAAAGTGTAACAATAGGAAGATATTTATTTCATAAGATTAAGTCTCTATATTGAATCCATAAAAAACAACCATCTTAATTCTTTGAAATAATTGATTAATATATATATATATATATATATATATATATCATAAAGAATTAAATGTATTATGGTTATTATATTTTATTATGGAGCGAAGTTTAGTTTTTATGACAAAAGTGTAGAAAAAAAAAATTCTTCAAGTGATACTATAACTTATGGAAAGGTTAAAAAAATGGTGCAGAACCCTTTGATTTACATTAACAAGATAATGTTCTACTTTAATTAAACTTAGTGAGGATAAATATAAATATAATATTTATAAGTTTTAATCATGTTTTTGAGACTTTAATAAATTTGGAAATTTTTGATTAAGTTCCTATTAAATTTTTTTGTTGACAGAGTTCTCAAAAGTTTAAAACTTTTCAGTTAAGTCATACTGTTAGATTTGACTATTAAGTGTATGACATGATTTAAAATCTTATATTGTCATTCTGCTTACATATCTCAACTTAATACTATGTTGAGAGATTTTAATGACAAGAATCTTCTTCAAGGATTGACTTATTTAACTAAAATTACTATTAAAGCAAATTAAAATTATAAAATTAACAAATATAAAATTAAAAGATAAAAAATATATTAAACTATAAACTATAAAATTATATTATTAGATAATAATAAACTTATTAAATTATTAAATAAAAATGAAAAATATAATTTAACAATTTTTTTTTCATATTTTTTTTTAATTTTATGGTTAATATAATTAAGCCATTATATATTTATAAAATTATAATATTGTATAATTATTTAATAATGAAATTGTAAAATTACAAAAATAAAATAAAGTTACGATTAAAAATTATAAATTTTAAAATTACAAAATTACAAAATTGTAGAATATGAAAATATGAATTGTAAAATTAAATAATTAAAAAAGTTATGAAATTAGAGTTACAAAATTATATTTTTAATTTTATATTTAATAATTTAATAATTTTCTAATTATGTAATTTTATATTTTATAAATTTATAAATTTTTTTATCTTTTAATTTTATATTTTTAATTTTATATTTTTAATTTTATAATTTTTATTTACTTTAAAAATAATATTAGTTAAATACAATACATCTTTGATTTCAAAATAACATTTGTTAAATAAACTACATTTTCTTAGGGAGATCTCATCATTAAAGTCTTTAATATTATGTAACCATATTTTATTATTAAAATCTGTCAGTATTATGTGATGATATTTAATTAGGATGACTATATAAGATATAATTATTAGTAAAATCTATCAAAGGTCTCGAGTAAGAAGTTGTATTATATTAAAAATTAATAAAACACAAAAATTTAATAAATACTATACTAGAAGTTCTTACTTCTGTCGAGACTCAAATCATAATTACATCTATTTATAAATATAATATTGTAGCTTGTGTAACTTTTTTATCATTGACATGGAGAGAGAATAAGTTGTAAATGATACTGAATGGAGACAAATAAACGTGTCTAGTTGCTTCTTAATTAATGAGTTATAATGGTGCAACAATTTAATTCAAATAATGCAGCGAAAGAAAATGGAAAAATAATGCAGTAATTATGTCATTAATTCACTTTATGTGAATTAATTATGTCATATCAAAATTTATTTTTAGAATTTGTTAAATTTTTTATTGAAATTTTTGTTTTAGAATATTAAACATAATATGCACTTTCATTGAATAAGGCGGTGGCGGAGCATTGAAGGAGCATTGGGCCATGGTTTCTCCAAACTTTTTCACTTTTTTTTAATGTTTTTAATTTTTATTTCTTTTAATTATCTGTGTTTAAATTTTGTTAAACTGTATATTTTTTAATTCTTAAATTATGTGTATCTTTTTAAATTAGATAGTAATATATTAAAAAATTAATAAAAATTTATTTAGTATTTTTAATTTCTTTCAAAGCCGCATTTAATATTAATAAATAATAAAATATAAAATTAAATATATAAAAAATATTAAGATATTTTTTATTTTTTATTTTCATTGTCTTTTTAGTTTTTCACATGTTGTATTCATCTTTTAATCTTACTTGATTTCTTTTATTATCAAAGAAAAAAAAATTAAACAAAAACTTATTATCTCTGTCCTCAAATTTTATATCTTTTAAGAAAAGATAATTTTCTCTTATCTCACTTAGTAGTGAAATACTTGTTTAATATTTAACACTATTTTTATGTCAGGACTCTTTTGTATATTCATTTTTTTTATGAATATAGAATAGCAAGTAATGTATTAAGATATTTTTTATAGACTGTTTTTAATTGTTAGTTGATTATCATAATTTTTTTGTAATTATGTTTCTCAATTTTTAATTATATTATGATAAATTACTTTTTAGTCTTAAACTTGTTTTTAAAATAGGTATATTGATGAAAAATAAAAGAATAAATTCATTTTTTTTAAAATTGATAAAAGAGGAGTAAAGATCAAAACATGACGATATGGTTACTTATCGTATAACAATGAAATGAAATGTTTGTAATGACTTTTGAATCGATCTGTGCACAATAGTAAAATGGAAAATGAATAGCCAATAATATAATTATTTATATTGAAAAAAAATAGCTGAAAAATTTAGTTATGATTGAATTATTTGATAAATGCAAGAATATGAAAAAATAATGAACAATCATTTGGATAGTGTAGTTTTTTTATAGAGACAATAATGTTAAATATATAAATTCTAATTATATTATTTTGGCTCCCAAACAATTTTAGTAAAAATCTGCCCACTTGTATATGGTAATAAGCACAAATTATAACTAAGTTAATTAATTTTTTTTTGTAATTGGTGTGTAAAATTGTTAAGATAATATTATATAAATTCAATAAAACTTATTAAACTATATTATTAGAAAAAGCTCTGCTAAATAACTTTAGTATCAGACACTTCTCTGTAAATTAACTTCATTGCATTGCTCGTTTTCTTATGATATAATATATAACTTTGCATTTCAATAATTTGTTAACGAATATCATAGTTAGAATCCACTGACAAATTTTGCTTTATGTGTACATATATTCTTTTATTATACTCTATTTAATTAATGTCTGATTTCATTGAACATTGGATTAATTATATCCTATGAAATATCTTCGGCCACACGCAGATAATAAACAATAAATATACATTGTTCTCCAAATTCGCTAATTGTTTAACATAAACGTTGATTCCTTATCCAATATTAATTACCGATAGTTTATTTATGGAAGAAAAGTCTACAAGTTTCTCCTTTTTTTAGCTCTTTGGAATGATAATATCTTTTTTTATTTTCTTTGAAGCAAATAAAAAATTTATCAGCAAACAAATATATATATATATATATATATATATATATATATATATATATATATATATATATATATATATATATATATATATATTTCGGTTTGGAATTAGGAACCGAACCAGAACTGAGAATCAACTCTGCCATAAGAATTTCTTCTCTTTCACTCGTCCGAAAAACTCTCCTCTTTCCTTAATCCCTCATGTATATATAGGGTATTTCAATTTTAAAGATGCTATCTTATTGTCAGATCTTTAGCTAACCAACCTACCCACTTCTCCACTATTCTCTCCTGAAATCTCGCATGGGGGGTGGTTATTCCTAAAATCCAGAGATATTTACTCGTTACCTCGGCCACATTGGCCCAAATGATCGTCACCTCGGCCACATCGGCCAAATGATCGTCACCTTGGCCACCTCGACCTAAATGATCATCACCTCGGCCACCTCGGCCCAAATGCTCGTCACCTCGGCCACCTCGACACAAATGCTCGTCACCTCGGCTTGTGACTGAAACTCGTTGTTTTATGATAAATATTTATCGAGTCGGAATCCAAATGAGCATGTTGAGGTCGACCATTCCCCTAGACGGTACACAGTCCTCCAACCTTGAGTCTTCAACTTGCTGGGATGAATAGTTGTCATAAATCGTCCACATATTCTAGTATAGGACAAGTAAATATATAACATGATAAAGCTGAGGTCAGTCCGACAGAGTCCTCGACATAAGATAAGTAAACCGATCAAGCTGAAGTCGGCCTAAGGGAGACCTCAACATATGAGGTCGGCCCGAGGGAGACCTCGACATAAGATAAGTAAAATGATCAAGCTGAGGTCGACTTGAGGGAGACCTCAACGTATGAGGTCGGCCCGAGGGAGACCTCGACATAAGATAAGTAAAACGATCCAGTTGAGGTCGGCCTGAGGGAGACCTCAACATATGAGGTCAGCCCGAGGGAGACCTCGACAAAAGATAAGTAAAACGATCCAGCTGAGGTCGGCCCGAGGGAGACCTCAACATATGAGGTCGGCCCGAGGGAGACCTCGACATAAGATACGTAAAATGATCAAGCTGAGGTCGACCTGAGGGAGACCTCAACATATAAGGTCGGCCCGAGGAAGACCTCGACATAAAAAAGATAAACTCATTAAGTTGAGGTTAGTCGATTGAAGCTCTCAATGTACTGTGGTATTCTCTCGCTCGTAGCGAGGTCGGATTCAAGTTTAGCCCTCAATGTACTAAGGTATTCTCTCGCTTGTAGCGAGGTCGGATCCGAGTTTAGTCCTCAGCGTACTGAGGTATTCTCTCGCACGTAGCGAGGTCAGATCTGAGTTTAGTCCTCAGTGTACTGAGGTATTCTCTTACACGCAGCGAGGTCAGAACCGAGTTGAGTCCTCAGCGTACTAAGGTATTCTCCCGCACGTAGCGAGGTTGGATCCGAGTTTAGTCCTCAGCGTACTGGGGTATTCTCTCGCACGTAGCGAGGTCAGATGCGAGTTTTAGTCCTCAGCGTACTGAGGTATTCTCTCGCACGTAGCGAGGTCGGATTCGAGTTTATTCCTTAGCGTATAGAGGTATTTTCTCGCACGTAGCGAGGTCGGATTCAAGTTTAGTCCTCAACGTATTGAGGTATTCTCTCGCATGTAGCGAGGTCGGACCGAGTTTAGTCCTCATCGTACTGAGGTATTCTCTCACACGTAGCGAGGTCGGATTCGAGTTTAGTCCTCAGCATACTGAGGTATTCTCTCGCACGTAGCGAGGTCAGCTCCGAGTTTAGTCCTCACATACTGAGGTATTCTCTCGCACGTAGCGAGGTCAGATTCGAGTTTAGTTCTCATCCTACTGAGGTATTCTCTCACACGTAGCGAGGTCAGATTCGAGTTTAGTCCTCAGCATACTGAGGTATTCTCTCGCACGTAGCGAGGTCAACTTCGAGTTTAGTCCTCACGTACTGAGGTATTTTCTCGCACGTAGCGAGGTCAGATTCAAGTTTATTCCTCAGCATAATGTTGTATTCTCTCGCACGTAGCGAGGTCGGATCCGAGTTTAGTCCTCAGCATACTGAGGTATTCTCTCGCACGTGACGAGGTCGAATCCGAGTTGTCAGACATTTTTTGTTTTGCACAGGTCGACCTGCTTTTTAGTCGAGTTTGAGTGTCTTTTGGTGCTTTGTAAAATTGGTAATTCATGAGCTCTTAATGTTACGTAAAATAATACAAATAAAAAGTTTATAAAGAGGATACAATTGAGATCGACAAAGAGCATACATCTTCATTAAGCTTCGTGCTTGAGGGGATATTTTTGGCTGACTAACGTCGGCCCACTTCCTGCTACGAGGTCGGTCCCGAGCCTACCTCTCTGTCCAGCATCGTGCTTGTGGAGAGACCTAGAGCTGACTGTCGTTGAACCCCTTCTTGCTTCGAGGTCGGCCTAGAGCTCACCTCTCCATTCAGCTTCGTCAAGATTGCCACCGCTGAAACCTCATCAGAGATCATCGCGAGCCCTCGTCGTTGAGAATCAAAAGACCTTTGTCGTCTCTTCTATGTTGCTAACTCCGCCATAGATGCTTTTTTCGTGGAGTACTTTATCATCGTGATTTTTTCACATTATTTTGGTTGGGACCTCGTTTTACTGGGCCCCACGGTGGGCGCCAATGTTCTGGTATGGAATTAGGAACCGAACCAGAACTGAGAATCAACTCTGCCGTAAGAATTTCTTCTCTTTCACTCGTCTGAAAAACTCTCCTCTTTCCTTAATCCCTCATGTATATATAGGGTCTTTCAGTTTTAAAACTACTATCTTACTGCTAGATCTTTAGCTAACCAACCTACCCACTTCTCCACTATTCTCTCCTGAAATCTCGCATGGGGGGTGGTTATTCCTAAAATCCAGGGATATTTGTTCGTCACCTCGGCCACCTCGGTCCAAATGCTTGTCATCTCGGCCATCTCGACCCAAATGCTTGTCACCTTGGCCACATCGGCCTAAATGATCGTAACCTTGGCCACCTCGGCCCAAATGCTCGTCACCTCGGCCACCTCGACCCAAATGCTCGTCACCTCGGTCTGTGACTGAAACTCATTATTTTATGATAAATATTTATCGAGTCGAAATCCAAATGAGCAGGACCATTTTCCTTGACAGTACAATATATATAGATAAAAGACTCATTCAAATGATAAAATAACCAAAAGTTACAAGTGGTTATACACAGATATATAAATAGTAGATAAGTACGAAAAAAATATCATAAAAAGATGGAAGATAAAAATCCTTAAACAACTCCAACTAGCTATGGTTCCATAACATATAGGATATTCTGTACTTTGTCCGCTACATCCAACCAAAACAATACGTGAATAGGTTTTTTCTGAACTAAATTTTAAAATTATTTTAAAAGAACTAAACTGAATTTTATAATAATTTAAATAAATAAAACTTGATTCCATCACAATTTGAGTAAATTAAAATAAATTGAATTACTTTAAATATTTGAATTATTTTATAATATATTTTGTAATATTGTTTAGTTCAAAAAATATTTAAAGTAATTTAATATTTAAAAATTAAATTAATATAATTATTTTGTATATATTTTTTAATTAAGTTTTATGTCCTTTATAAATTTTATTATTTTCAATTTAGTGTTTATTATTATTTTTTGAGTACTCTAATTTTTATATTTTTCAATTGAATTTTTGCTATTTAATTTTTTATAATTAATGTGGCTGTAATAACTTTTTATCATTTTTCTATATGAATATGTTGCAAATATTTTTTATATATTGTATTAACCCAAAGCCATGCATAATATTATTTCCATAACATATCTGATTTATAACACGTGAGAATGCTAAAACGGCCATGACGTGTCATCATTCACTTGCAATACATTCCTTCTCCACATTCTTTTGAAAATATTATACGTAAATGATAAATGAACTTGTTTTTATAGTATTATATGAACTTGTTTATATTTGGATTTGGAAAGATAATTTTTACGTATGGATATACATATGGATAACATTTGATTTTTTTTTTTTTAAATTAGATAAGTATGATGACATGTAAGTACATATTTTTCTGTTTCTATCTTTATATTATTCTTCCTCATTACACTTATTTCTCTTTTAAATTATTGAAACATCATTAATTTTATAGAAAATGTAAGAATTTATATTAATTTTCTTAGTCCTTAAATTGGTAATTTATTTTTAACACAAACATTCAATCATTTTTACTATTAATAATAATATTAATATTATTATTACTAATAATATATAATATTATTATTATTATTAATTGTACTGGACCAGAGGAGTGATTCGGTTGCAGACCGAGGACAAGTGGATTTTGGTATCGAGTCGGGGAGGCACCAAAGGAGAATATTAACCGAATTAAGTTTCGTATTTGGTGTTGTTTTTAGGAGTTAATGAGGTTGTTATTATATTTAGAGATATTTTAGGAGCAGAAGATAATTTCATTTTTTATTTTGAATATCTAGAATTTAATATTTTTGTAACTGATTATGATATAAATAAGAAGGTTGCTCCCATGGTCATGGGGGGAGATTTTTTGACCTAAGCAAGTCTTAAGCTATGGTTAAAAATATTTCTTTCTTTTTGTTTTTGGTTAAGAATTATCTGGCACTTTTCTTGACCAGAACATTGGCGCCCATCGTGGGGTCCGGTAAAACTCGATCCCAACTCCACCAAATTTCAATAAGAAACGCTACAACAAAAAATAGAGATGAATCGCGCAAGAAGGCAGAAGAAGATCTACGACTCTTAAGGGAAGAAACACTCAAAGAAAGGGAGATACTTCGGAAGGAGACCGAGGATACCCATCATCGGTTGGAGGAAGCCCTTCGTCATCAAGAGCAACTGAA
>Ga0214543_1005730_pt1 | contig 22584 bp, 21 predicted proteins | sample CNSS2metaG_FD_160094 | JGI IMG/M metagenome (GOLD analysis project Ga0214543, IMG submission 160094) | Root nodule microbial communities from cowpea collected in UCLA plant growth center, Los Angeles, California, USA - CNSS2 | ecosystem: Host-associated > Plants > Roots > Nodule | place: USA... | reverse complement strand
AAATTTATTAATATTATATATATATATATATATATATATATATATATATATATATATATATATATATATATATATATATATATATATATATATATTTTGAAAAATAAAAACTGAAGTGTTCTGTTGTCATCGCTCAAGAGAAGTGAGTATTTTAAAATAAAAGGATAATGAAATTCAATTAACTCGGTCTTATTTAGATAAAGGATTTTCTCAAATATTTCTATGAGAAGAAGATAAAAAATGTAACATCCTATTTTCATAGCTTTTATACTATTAAACAAAACATTAAATTTAAAAAAAGAATTCAGAAGCAGGTGATAGTAATAGGCCAGTATAGGTAACGATACAGTCATCCTCAAAATAACTATACATATATTGTCTATACATACAGCCTTTACTAAACAAAAGGGTTACAAAACACCCTAAGCATCTAAGAGGAATAACAGATGACAACTACTACTGGAGACGTCCCGGAACCCACTCAACTCCTGTCCAAGAGTGGTGTATCCTCACCTGCACCTATATCTGCTCACGCCATTCAATAAGGATGATTATTGCAAAAATAGAAGACACATAGAACACACAGCATGCAAGAAGGGTAAGCTAACTTAAATCAAGAATAAATCATGCAATTTTGATAGTTAGGCATTAATCAAAATTAATCACACAATTATCAGAATCATCCAATTCATCACAACCATAACATCATATGATATCCGGATTATGTAAGTGACATTGGAGCTCTCAGTGGCTTGCACTTGTGACGGTTCCCAAACTCTGCAGAGTTTTAGGCACAAGGGGTATTCACCCAACCACTCCCAAGGTAAGCCCCCTTCACGCCTATGACGGATCGGGTCCATAGACTAGGACCTCCTGCTACTCCCCCCGACATAATCCATTATACTCTATATGAGTCTTAATGGTTATTAGGAGCGTCAGGATGCCACCAATATGAGTCCTCATGTCCTTACATTTACTAAAACCACCTTCCTTAGAATTCTCTTGAATTCCTAACTCCAACATATTCTCATACAGACCAATTTCACACTCAATTCCATCACACTGACTATTATGCATAAGAATCACATACAAGACTAGCCATTATCACATCAATCCAATTAATACAGCATCATTTAATCAAAAACAGAGAAAGAGCTCAACTTCTGTAGGGAATCTCGCTTAGGCTAGAGGGTCTTGCCTAAGCTAGAGAGTTGTCTCACTTAGGCGAGCTACTCTCGCGTGGGCGAGACCTCTTACAGTGGCAAATTAAAAATCCTGAGCGAACTCTCGCTCAGGCTAAGCTAGCTCGCCTAGACGAGAAGTTCTCTCGCTCAGGCGACTCCAGCTCGCCTAGGCGAGACTTCGCGTAGTGACAGAGGCGATCTTCTGGTATTTTCGCTCAGGCGAGAGCTGCTCGCCTGGGCAAAATTACCAGGATTTCTCATCTATTCTTCACATGCAGACTCGCTCAAAATCATCCAACACTCAATTTCACACACAGACAGTTCCAAACATGAATTAAACACATAATCAAGCAATTCAATCACTCAGGAACACATTTCATACAAAAATTGGGTGAAAAGTCAGCTTCCCTTACCTATTTTTGGGTGAATACTTGAGTGAAGGCAACTTAAGAGAGGAGGAGCAGAATTCCTTAGCTTAACCTAGAGAATTCATCATCCAGCCACATGGAAAGGATGAACACTTGATTAAACTCTGAATGAAAGTAGAAATTCGAGTTGAATTTCGAAATTGAACCTCAAAACACAAAGAGAGGTTTACCTAGAAGAAGGGAGGCTAAGAGTGGAGGCAGCAGGAGGCTCAGGCGTGGTTACTTCTCCAGAACCTGATCAAGAACCAAGAGATTGTGAGATGGCAGCAAGGTTTGAGAGAAAGACAGATGGAAAGAGAGTTGAATTGCAGAGAAACTGAGAGAGAGGGGGTTGGGTTTATGGGAAGAAATGGAAAAAAGAAGGGTATTACATTCTTCCCAACAACAAAAATTTTCGATCCGAAAATTGAGACTTACCAGAGAACAAGTGTGGATATGACTTTCTCACGTCTTTTTCTAATTCCCAAGTGGAATCACCTGTCCTCTTGTCCCAAATGACCTGGACTAGTCTGATGGACTTCCCTCTGAGCTGCCTCATCTGAACATCTCGTAAACCAACGGGTTGAACCTACACTGTGAGATCTCCCCTAATCTACAAATCTTCCATCTCAAGCACATGAGAAGGGTCAGGCACATACTTCCGGAGCTGTGAGACATGAAACACTTAGTGGATGTTGGCTAAGGGAGGAGGTAGGGCGATCTCATACGCCACTGGTCCAAATCTTCTCAGAATCTGGTATGGACCAACGAACTTAGGAGACAACTTCTTCTGGCGAATTGCCCTTCCCATACCAGTGGTCGGGGTAATTTTCAAGAAGACATGATCCCCCGATTCAAACTCCAAGGGTCTTCTCCTCTGATCAGCATAGGGTTTCTGTCTGCTCTGAGATGCTTTCATTCTTTCTTGTATGAGCTTGACTTTCTCAGTAGTCTGCCTCAGAAGCTTTGGTCCCACCACCACTGATTCCCCGTCCTGGTACCAGCACAAAGGCGTTCTGCATCTCCTGCCATAGAGGGCCTCATAAGGTGCCATGCCAATGCTGGTATGGAAGCTGTTATTATATGTAAACTCCACCAAAGGCAGGACCTCATCCCACGCACCCAAATGGTCCAGCACGCATGTCCGTAAGAGATCCTCAAGAGACTGGATGATTCTCTCGGACTGCCCATCAGTCTGAGGGTGATAAGCGGAGCTCATAGCCAACCTGCTACCCATAGCATCCTATAGCGTCTGCTAGAAGCGAAAGGTGAATCGTGGGTCTCTATCGGAGACTATACTCGACGGCACACCATGCAACCTCACGATCTCACTGATATACAACTGTGCCAGCTTCGCCATGGACATCCTCAAGTTTACTGCTAGGAAGTGGGCACTCTTGGTGAGATGGTCTACTATAACCCATATAACATCGTGATTCCTCACGGTCCGGGTAAATGGGTGACAAAGTCCATAACAATGCTATCCCATTTCCACTCGGGTATCTCAAGCTGCTGAAGCATCCCTCCCAGTCTCTGATGCTCTGCCTTAGCCTTCTAACAGGTTAAACATGATGACATATACCGAGCAACATCTTGCTTCATGCCCGACCACCAGAATGATTCCTTTAGATCATGATACATTTTAGTCATGCCTGGGTGCATGCTAAAACGGCTCTTGTGTCCTTCCTCAAGAATCATACTTTTCAGCACCCTATCACCTCCCATCATGAAATCCTTGGCCTTCTCAGTGCCAAGCAACTCTACCGTCCTTTGTAGCTTGGGTCCGATGGCTGTTTCTCCTTTATCAATGTAAGGAAATCATTAGGCACCGTGAGATGGTTACATCTAATGACTCCCTCATCTAAAACCACTTGTAACCGCATATCTCTGAACTGCTCCACCAAGTCTAACTCCCTGACCATCATATGAGATGCGTGAACTGCCTTTCTGCTTAAGGCGTCAGCCACCACATTCGCCTTCCCCGGGTGGTACAACAACTCGAAATCAAAATCTTTCAAGAACTTCATCCATCGTCTCTGTCTCATGTTTAACTCTTTCTGGTCAAACACGTATCTCAGACTCTTATGGTCACTAAAAACCTGGAATTGTGCACCATATAGATAGTGTCTCCAGATCTTCAGTGCAAACACCACTACTGCTAACTCCAAGTCATGTGTGGGGTAGTTCTTCTCATGATTCTTCAACTGTCGTGAGGCGTATGCCACTACTCTCCGTTCTTGCATCAGAACACATCCCAACCCCTGATGGGAAGCATCACAGTAAACCTCAAAGGGTTTACCAGTATCAGGAATCACCAACACTAGGGCGCTAGTCAACTTTTGCTTTAGCTCTAGGAAGCTTTCTTCACACCGGTCGGTCCAAGCAAAAGGTTGGTCTTTACGGGTTAACTGGGTCAAGGGTGCAGCTATCTTGGAGAATCCCTCAATGAATCTCCTATAGTAACTTGCCAGCCCCACAAAGCTCCTTATTTTAGTCACTAACTTAGGGTGTTCCCATTTTAGCACAATTTCCACTTTAGATGGATCCACTGATATGTCCTGAGCCAAGATCATGTGCCCCAAGAACTGAATTGAAGTCATCCAGAATTCACATTTTGACCGCTTTGCATACAACTGCTTCTCTCTTAGTATGCTCAGAATTGTTTTCAGATGCTCTGCATGTCCTTCTTGAGTCCGTGAGTAAATCAAGATGTCATCTATGAAAACCACCACGAACTTATCCAGGAATGGCCTGAAGATTTTGTTCATGTAGTCCATGAACAAGGCGGGGGCATTAGTCACACCAAACAGCATCACTACATAATCGTAGTGCCCGTACCTAGACCTGAAAGCGGTCTTCTGCACATCATCAGACTTGACTCGAATCTGATGGTATTCTGATCTCAGATCAATCTTGGAGAACAATGCAGCACCGTGCAACTGATCCATCAAGTCGTCAATTCTTGGCAGAGGTACTTATTCTTGATGGTTAGCTTATTCAGTTGCCTGTAATCCACACAGAGTCTAGAACTGCCGTCTTTCTTTTTAACCAGCAACACTAGCGCTCCCCATGGCGATACACTAGGTCTGATAAACTGTTTTTCTAGCAACTCTTCAATCTGTTTCTTCAACTTCACTAGCTCAGCAGGAGCCATTCTGTAGGGTGTTATAGACATTGGCCCTGCTCCCGGCACCAGGTCAATGGAGAACTCAATCTCCCTAGTAGGGGGTAAGCCAGGCACGTCCTCAGGAAACACATATGAGAAGTCCCCTACTACAGGTGTCTCCAAGGGTCCACTTTCAGTCTCAACGGACAGTTGGGTCAGAATCAAGAAGCATTGAGACCCTTCCTTCATCGCCTTGTCCACCTGCTGTGAGGACATCAACAGGTCTTCATCTTCCAAGCTGGGAAACAACACCTTTTTCTCGTTGTAGTTAATGAGAATGTGATTGGCAGATAGCCAATCCATCCCCAATATGACATCTAGCCCCACCAAGGGTAAACATATGAGGTTTACCCTGTACTTGCGCCCCTCAACCTCAATCTTACACCTAGCACACACGGTCGAGGTTCTGACTAACCCAGAAGCAGGTGTGGACACCACCAGGTCATACTGGAGGTCCTTCATCGGAAGACCCAACTCCACCACTCTAGATTCTAACACAAAGGAATGTGTCGCTCCTGAATCAAACAGAACATGTAAGCTCCTACCAGCTATCACACAATACCCGATGATGAGGTTACCTGATCTACCTGCCTCGACACCCGTCACAGCATACACTCGACCAACCGCCTGTGGTCTCGCACCTCCCCTCGTCTGATGTGGCTGAGGCTGTGATGAAGGCCTCGCCACTGTGTTCCTATAAACTGGATAGTCCTTGATGAAGTGGCCCTTCTGGCCGCATCTATGGCATGTCCTCCTGCCAGATAACTGGGGGCAGGCGCTCCTCAGATGGGGCCCCCTGCAGTAAAAGCACTGTGGCCTAGAAGGCTAGGATTGCTGAGGCTGATGTAAGAACCTCTTGGGCCCTTGAGACTGAGGCCTAGAGTACAGCTTCCTCCTGTCGTCATGTTTGCTCGTGGACCCAGATGGTCCTCCCACCTTCTGTTGAGACCTTTGCTGAGCTTCAACTCCAGCCTTAAGCTTCTCCATTACTCTTGCCTTCTCTACCAGGGTAGGGAATTCCTTGATAGAGAGCGGAGCCACCTTGAGCTTGAGGTCACCCCTCAACCCATTCTCAAACTTTCTACACTATCAGTCCTCTACCATCTTCAGGGTGTGAAATCTGCCCAAGTGTTTAAACTTTTCAGCGTACTCCGACACTGACATGTCTCCTTGCATCAGCTGCAAGAACTCGACCTCCTTTGCATATCTCCACTATCTGGGAAGTACTCTGCATAGAACTTCTTCTTAAACAGTTCCCAGGTGATGGTCTCTTGGCTGTCTTCCAACATCATCTTCATGTTGGACCACCAATGCACGACCTCTCCAGTAAGAAGATACTCAGTGTATGCCAGCCTGTTCTCTGTAGGACATCTCTTTGCATCATAGATTCGTTCCATGTCCCGCATCCACTGATCAGCTCCATCCAGGCTAACTTTGCCATCAAAGCGGGATGGATGGTGTTGTAGGAAATCCTCCAAACTCCACTCTTGCACTCGTGGTAGTGAAGCTTGGGAAGAACCAGCCGCTGAGCGGTTTTCTCCAATCTGATGCAGGGCTTCCAAGTGCCTCTGCTGAGTTGCCTCTGTTGCTAGTCTTGTAGACTCCATCTGTTGCAAGGATAGGTTTTATTGATTCACCATGTTAGCATTCTGCTGCTGCATGGCTGCAATCATCGCCTCAATTGCTCCCACCAAATGAGGATTATCTGGGTTTGGAACAGGAGGAGGAGGAGGCCTAGGTGCCATAGCTCTGATCACACAAAGAAGGAACTATCAGATTAGTCAACATGTACTACAACCATGCTAAACACGTTACGTGGAACACACAACAGAAACTAAGTAAGCTCACACCTATAGATCCTAAAGGAACCACTGCTCTGATACAAAAAATGTAACATCTCGTTTTCATAGCTCTTATACTATTAAACAAAACACTAAATTCTAAAAAAAATTCAGAAGCACGTGATAGTAATAGGCCAGTATAGGTAACGATACAGTCATCCTCAAAATAATTATACATATAATGTCTATACATACAGCCTATACTAAACAAAAGGGTTACAAAACACCCTAAGCATCTAAGAGGAATAACATATGACAACTACTGCTGGAGACGTCCCGGAACCCACTCAACTCCTATCCAGGAGTGGTGTATCCTCACCTCCACCTATATTTGCTCACGCCATTCAATAAGGACGATCATTGCAAAAATAGAAGACACATAGAACACACAACATGCAAGAAGGGTAAGCTAACTTAAATCAAGAATAAATCATGCAATTTTGATAGTTAGGCATTAATCAGAATTAATCACACAATTATCAGAATCATCCAATTCATCACAACCATAACACCATATCACCATTCTAGACTCGATATCTGGATTATGTAAGTGACATTGGAGCTCTCGGTGGCTTGCACTTGTGAAGGTTCCTAAACTCTATAGAGTTTTAGGCACAAGGGGTATTCACCCAACCACTCCCAAGGTAAGCCCCATTCACGCCTATAACGAATCGGGTCCATAGACTAGGACCTCCTGCTACTCCCCCCGACATAATCCATTATACTCTATATGAGTCTTAATGGTTATTACGAGCATCAGGATGCCACCAATATGAGTCCTCATGTCCTTACATTTACTAAAACCACCTTCCTTAGAATTTCCCTTGAATTCCTAACTCTAACATATTCTCATACAAACCAATTTCACACTCAATTCCATCACACTGACTATTATGCATAAGAATCACATACAAGACTAGCCATTATCACATCAATCCAATTAATACAACATCATTTAATCAAAAACAGAGAAAGAGCTCAACTTCTGCAAGGAATCTCGCTTAGGCTAGAGGGTCTCGCCTGAGCTAGAGAGTTGTCTCGCTTAGGTGAGCTACTCTCGCTTGGGGGAGACCTCTTACAGTGGAAAATTAAAAATCCTGAGCGAACTCTCACTCAGGCTAAGCTAGCTCGCCTAGACGAGAAGTTCTCTCGCTCAGGCGACTCCAGCTCGCCTAGCCGAGACTTCGCGTAGTGACAGAGGCGATCTTCTGCTATTTTCGCTCAGGCGAGAGCTGCTCGTTTCTCATCTGTTCTTCACGTGCAGACTCGCTCAAAATCATCCAACACTCAATTTCACACACAGACAGTTCCAACACGAATTAAACACATAATCAAGCAATTCAATCACTCAGGAACACATTTCATACAAAAATTAGGCGAAAAGTCAGTTTCCTTTACCTATTTTTGGGTGAATACTTGAGTGAAGGCAACTTAAGAGAGGAGGAGCAGAATTCCTTAGCTTAACCTAGAGAATTCATCATCCAGCCACATGGAAAGGATGAACACTTGATTAAACTCTAAATGAAAGCAGAAATTCGAGTTGAATTTCGAAATTGAACCTCAAAACACAAAGAGAGGCTTACCTAGAAAAAGGGAGGCTAAGAGTGGAGGCAGTAGGAGGCTCAGGCGTGGTTACTTCTCCAGAACCTGATCAAGAACCAAGAGGTTGTGAGATGGCAGCAAGGTTTGAGAGAAAGACAAATGGGAAGAGAGTTGAATTGCAGAGAAATTGAGAGAGGGCGTTGGGTTTCTGTTTTTGGGAAGAACTGGAAAAAAGAAGGATATTACAAAAAATAAATACTTTTTAAGGTAAAATAGTTTAATTGTAATTTAAAATTCACTTTTGAAAAAGGTAATATAAACTAATTTAAATATTTGACAAATTTTCATTTTTTTTCACTATATTTTAGATAAGTTTATCCAAATATATTTTAAAAATTTAAAGAAGAAAGTTAGTGTTGACTCTAGATAGATATCTGAAATGAATACCTAACTCATTTACAAGTCTTTTTAATTGAAAACAACAGGTCCAATCCAATTTTCATTTCAATATATAAAAATTGCATTCAAAATTCATCCTTTAATTATAATTTTTCAATCTCATATGTTAAGTATATATTAACACCACACCTACCTGTTCTAGAAACCAACTACTACACAATTATTTAATACGTGTGATTCCTGGATTGTTTTGCATTGGTCATATTTCCAATAATTTGATTAATTATTTCCAATAACATAAGATTTTCGTCACATATGTAAGCAAATGGCTTCAAAGCAAAACTTTCTGAAGTGACGAACAAGTTTTGTTGCCATATAACGTTTCTTATTTTATACTATAAACTTAAGTGTTTCCTTGCAAGTTTCTAATAACATAAATGCATGGGAAAGCAAGAACTAGTCTCTTAGCTTGTTCGTTGAAGCTACTCTAACCAATGAGCTTCGAGAGTTTACTTTGCTAAATAAATCACTAAAGAAATTTGAAACCTTCAAAGTCACTTTCAATTTTGTGATATATAAAATTGCACATTGATCTCTCTTTTAGCCTTGTATACCAAGTTCATTTGAATTTGTTCTCATGTTAGTTCTTGTAAACGCAGTTTCATTTGTTGTGGTAACATTATGGAGTCTCTTAACACAAATAATTTTCAACACAATTGCTTGCACTTTTGCGTTGTTACTCCAATGTCTGAAAGGATCCAGCGAAGGCACACTTGGAATTTTTCAAATATTTTCAGAGTGTATTAAGGCATGCTTCGGATTCATCCTTGAGCTTGTATTTAAATTGTTAAGTTCTTTGGTGTCGAAGGTGTTTGATATTGTTATAGAGAGGGCTACAGAGTCACTCACTTCTTCATTTACTACTTCGACTGAACTTATAGAGAAGCTCAAGACTGCACTTGAAGGGCCTGTGAATGAGGCACTGCCAAAGCTATTTGAGGCTCTCTTGAATATGGCGATAAACATGGTGAAAGAGTTGTGGAAGAACTACAACGGTGCAAAGATGTTGTGGGATCTATTAATGAGTAGTTAAGTTTACTTTTAATCCAAACTCTACTAAAAAGTTTTGTTATATTCATGGTTTAAAAGATGTTTATTTTTATTTAAATGTTCTATTGTTAGAATATTTTTATAATATTTTTATTTATAAATTAAATTCTTACATTTTTTTATTTTTAATTTCTTTTAATTTGTTGGTTTTGAAGAGTGAGTTGAGTGATGAAATGGGAGAAATTGGGAAGACAAGAAAGGAATTGATCGATAATTTGGCGATGAAAAAACTATTATCTTTATTTTTTTCATCTTTAACTAATCAATCAATTTTCTCTTCCTTCTCTTTTCAATTTTTCTAAATTTGTCGGTTCTGAAGAGAGAATTGACCAACAAAATGGTGAAAATTAAGAAGAGAACAAAATGAATTGATTGATGAGTTAAAGAAGAAAAGACGATTATGTTTGTTTTTTTATTCTTTTTTCTAACTCATCAATAAACTCCATGCTCCTTTTCTTTTTAATTTTCTCAAATTTGTTGGTTCTAAATAGTGAGTTAACTAGTGAAATGCAAAAAATTAGAAAGAGAGTAAGGAATTGATTGATGAGTTAGAAACGATAAGACAATTACGTTTCATTTTTCTATCTCTAACTCATCAACTAAATCTTTGTTCCTTATCTTTTCAATTCATCGATTTCGAAAAGTGAGTTGACCAACAAAATGGAGGAAATTAGAAATAGAAGGAAGGAATTGATTGATGAGTTGAAGATGAAAAGATGGTTATGTTCATTTTTTTCATCTCTAACTCAACAATCATTCCTTGTTCATTCTCTTTTCAATTTCCTCCAATTTGTCAGTCTTAAAGATTGAGTTGACCAACGAGATGGAAAATATTAGGAAGAGAAGGACAACATTGATTGATGAGTTAGAGATAAAAAGACGGTTGTCTCTTCATCTCTAATTCATCAACTAACTCTTTGCTCTTTCTCTTTTCAATTTTCTCCAATTTGTAGGTCTCAAAGAATGAGTTAATATGTGAAATGAACAAAATTAGAAAGAGAAAGAAAAAATTGATTGACGAGTTAAAGATTAAAAGATAAAAGTAACAATGATATTGGCCTATTAACCATAGTTTCAAACAATAATCTTTTTAACTATCAATATGAATTTTTTTTAGAAACTAAATTTATCCCTTTCCTTTTCTACCATGAATTTCTTGTTGGTTAAAGGGTTTTTACATATATCAAATATGAAACATAAGTTATTCCATAAATATGTGAACTCACAATGCTTAATTACAACTTCAATCCATTGAATTGAATATTTGTTTCAAATTTTGTGAATATATGAATTGATATTATCCAATGACATTTTCAAACTTAAACTTAATTAGTTAATATGAAAACAATTTTTTTTCATTTATTTTAGATATCTAATAAGAGGGTGATAAATCAAGTTAATTTAAACATATTTTATCTCCAATCTTAAGAAAAAAAAATATCATATTTAACTAATCCATTATAATGAAAACATGTTGACAATTAATAGTGAAAATTTTATTTATTCAATAATGTATTTAATTATAATAAATAGTTATTTTTTATAAATAACTATTCATAATTTAAATTATTTATATATTTAAATAATTAAATACAAAAATATTGTCTTTTAAATTATATTTTTTAATTTAATTTCAATATTTTGTATGTAATATACAATTTGAAAGAAATGGTTGTTGGGTGACTTCTTCATCCCACCCACGTATAACCTTAACCTTGTGTTTGGATGAAACATTTCAACAATTATGAGAAATTGAAATGTATTGTATTTGAATTGCTTGCAATTAAATTTCCTTCATTTTCTAAATAACTTGTTTGGATAAAGAAATTAAAATACCTTACATTTCAATTTCTTGTTTGGATAAAATAATTAAATTTCTTGTGGGATAAAATTTCATTTTAAATATATTTATTTTAGACTTAATTATGTTTTGAGTTCATGACAAATATGGAAACGGGCTCGACGACCCTGATGGGTAGGGATGGGCATGGATTGGATTTTTAATGATTCAATCCACATCTATTTTAGATCCAAATAATTGGATTAAATTTTTGACCCAAATCCATATTTTTAGCAAAAGTAGTTTGGATTTTTTTTAAATCCAGATCCTAATATTTGGATCAAGATTTAAATCCAATCCAAATATTTGGATCAAGTTCAAAATCTAGAATCCATTTTTATAAAAAAAATTTAAATTGAATTTTGTAAAACTTGTGTCATTAAGGCCCGGATGACCCGAATGGACCCGACGACCCGGACGACCTAGATGGGCCCGACGACCCGAACGGGCTCGACGACCCGAACGGGCCGGACAACCCGAACGGGCCCAACAACAGGAACAAGCTTAACGACGCAAACGGGCTGGACGACTGAGTGGGTCCGACGACTTGGACGGGCCAGACAGGCCAGACGACCCGGACAGACCCGTCCAAACAGTCGGGCCCAATCAGGTAGTCGGGCATGTCCGGGTCGTCAGGCCCGTTGGGTCGTCGGGCCCGTCTGGGTCGTAGGGAGCGTCCAGGTCGTAATGCCCATCCGGGTCTTCGTTTCTTCATGTCATCCAGGTCGTAAGGCCCGTGTAGGTCGTCAGGCTCGTCCGGGTCGTCGGGCCCGTTTCGGTCGTCCAAGTCATCAGGTCCGTTCGGATCGTCGAGCCCATCCGGGTCATCCGGCCCATTCATGTCGTCATGCCCATCCGAGTCGTAAGGCCCGTGTAGGTCGTCGTGCTCGTCCGTGTCGTCGGGCCCATTCGGGTTGCCGGACCCATCTAGGTCGTCTGCCCCATTCGGGTCTTTGGGCCCGTTCAGTTCGTCGAGCCTGTCCAGGTCGTCGGGTCCGTCCGGGTCTCTGGGCCTGCCTGACCCTTTCTGGTCTTTGGGCTGCCTGACCTGTTTTCGTCATTGGTCCCGCCAGGTTCGTTTGGGTCATCGGGCTCACTTGAATTTTTCGGATCGTTGGGCCCATTCGGGTCATTGGGCTCGCCTAGCTTGTTCATATCTTTAGGCTCGCCCAACCTCTTATGGTCATTGGGCCTGCTCGATCCGTATAGGTCGTCGAGCAAGGCCCGTCCAAATCTGAATTTAGCATAGTCCATCTCAACATTTAGTCTAACCCAACTAAAAATTTAAATTGAAAATTTGGATTGGATTTTTTGGATTATCCACATTTAAAAATCTTGATTTATAAAATGGATATCCAATCCATAAGATATATAAAATGTAAATTAGATTGAAATCCAGATCCATTAAATGGATTTTAAATGGATTGGATTTTTAATAAAATGGATTATAAATGGATTGGATTGGAGTAAAAGTGGATTGGATCAAGAAAATTAGATTTTTTGCCCACCCCTATCAGTAATCCACCCCACATTTATATTTGAAGAGCTCATACATGTAATGACTCCAAAGAATAGTCTTCAACCTTCATATTCTTTGCATATTGTTCCTACTTTTATACCTATAGGACATTTTAAGGCATTCAAACCTTATTGTAAAGATCCCTTAATAGCTTTTCATTTAAGCTTCCCAACTCCACTTGGCTTGATGTTTGAACTTGATCTTCTTGGCTATTACTCCTTTCTCATGGATTCCACCTGCATGTTAGTTCTCAACATATTTTTGCACAACCTTTTATCTTTATAGGAATAAGAGCAAGTATATTTTTGGCATCTCTACTTTTAGCATTCCACACATTATCATTACTTCCACCTTTCCCTTTGGGCTTACATTTAGTCATCTACTATGAGAACTACCCAACACCTCTTTTCATTAGCATAAAAAATTTCTTAGCACATAGATTTGAGGCAAGTGATCGGGCTCAAATACCAGTCAGAATATGAAAAAAATGCTTTTGGGTACTTACTTGTGATCCATGCCCAAGATTTAATTTGTACTAATGTGAACACTTCCTCACTATCTATTTTAGAGTTCCTAAATATATAATTATTTCTATGGATCCATATACCCCATAATATAGCCACCCACACGGTCCTCCATACACAATTTTCTTTAGAGTTAAGCCCTAACATATCAAAACCTAGGAAATGGTCTTTTGCTCTATTATGATGTACTAACGAAACACCAATCCAAGAATCGCACAACTTCCAAATTTGAGTAGCCACCCTACAGGTGAGAAACAAGTGGCATACTGATTCGTCACAAGTGTCACACACGACACATCTTCTACTCTCCAGAAGAATTCCTCTTTTAAGTAGATTATCATATGTTGCTACCCTATTATGTAGTACTCTCCATGCAAAAATGTGAGCTGTAGGTAAAGCTTTAACATTCCAGAAAGTTCCATACAAAGTCTCTTCATCCCCTATAGTTCCATTTTGCATCTTCTTATATGTAGATTTAACCGTATATTCTTGTGTGGCATCCCCTCTCCAAACCCATTCATCCTCTTTTTCCTTATGCAATGTGCAGCCCTCGATGTGTTGCATCATTTCTTCTACCATTGGTTTTTCTCATTCAAATCACTCTCTTCTCCACAATATGTTCCATTTCCATTGATTCTCATACCAATTTCCAACCTCAACTAGTCTTGCTTTCTTTTGGTTTGAATTTGCAAAAATTCTAGGATATTTATCCCTCAAGGGTAAATCTTCTATCCATATATCTTCCAAAAAAAAAATTCTATTTCCATCTCCACTCTTCTAAATAATATTATTATCAAACCAATCTCCCCACTCTCCATTACCACAAACTTTCCTAAGATCCCTCCACCACCATGAGTCTGATTGGTGGTTGTTTTTATCATTTAAAGCTCTCTATGACCCATATTTTGAAAATAAGATATCACTCCATAGACCTCGTTCCTCCTTTCCTAGTCTCCATTTCCACTTACCTAGAAGGGCATAATTGAATCTTTTCAAGTCTTTTATTCCTAATCCTCCCTCTTCCTTAGGCTTACATATGGTTTCCCATTTTACCCATGCAATCTTTCTACCCTCATGGCCCCATCCCCATAGAAAGTCTCTCTGTATTTTAACTATTTCTTTCCTAACAATAGACGGCATTTTGAAAAGTGATATGAAGAATAGAGGCATGACGGATAATACTGATTTAATTAATGTCGCTCTTCCTGCGAATGAGATGTGTCTACCTTTCCATCTAGATAATCTCTTTCTGATTTTTGACATCAAGCCTTGCCAAAATTCCTTTCTTCTTTGATTTCCACCAACAAGTATACCTAGATAAGTGAATGGAACTTTCATAGTGCCGCAGTTCAATAAAGTTGAGTACCTATGTATGGTTGTTGGTTGTACTCCTATCCCAGCTAGCCTACTTTTGTGGAAATTTACCTTTAATCCTGAAGCTAATTCAAAACACCTAAGTATGCTTTTTAAGACCATAACATTTTGAGTAGTCTCTTTGCAAAAAAATAATGTATCATCAGCAAATTGCAACATGGTAATACTTATCTCTTTCCTTCCCACTTTAATTCCTTTGAATAAACCTTTACTTTCTACTTGTCTCACTGCTCCTGCTAGCCCTTCTACCACAAGAAGAAATAGAAAGGGAGCTAGTGGGTCCCCTTGTCTAAGCCCTTTCTCAGGTTTGAACTCCTCTGTAGGACTATCATTTACTAGGACAGAAATCGTTGATGATTGTAGACATCCCCTAATCCACTTAATCCATTTTGAGCAAAAACCTAGTTTTTCCATCATATAGAAGAGGAAATCCCACTTTACCGAGTCATAAGCTTTCTCAAAATTGACCTTTACTATGATACAATTCTCCTTTTTCCTCTTTACTTCATCTACCACTTCATTTGCTACCACCACACTATCTAGTAATCCTCTATTCTCTACAAAAGTTGAATGCTTAATGTCTATAACTTTATGTAGAATTTTTTGCAGCCTTTTTGCAAGAATTTTAGAGATAATTTTGTATACACTCCCTATCAATGAAATAGGCCTATATTCATCCATACTTTGAGGATTATCTACCTTAGGTATAAGACTTATAAAGGATGCATTAGTACCTTTAGGCCAACTCCCACCACTATGAAAACAGGTTACTGCCCTCACTATGTCCTCCTTAATAAGACCCCAAAATTGCTTTATGAAATTAAAATTAAAGCCATCCGGACTTGGGCTCTTGTTACTGTCACAATCCCATACAACTGTCTTAATTTCCTCTTCTATGATTTTGTTGGTCAGCTTATCATTATCCTCTCGGTTAATAGTGGGGTACTCTATATTATCAAGCCTTATAATTCATATTGTTATGCTCTGTGAACCTGTTTTTGAATTGACATCTAATTTCATGTTTAACCTTAATAGGATTCTCACACCAATCATTGTCAATATTCAGTACCTTAATCATATTCTTAATTCTCCTCCATTTAATTAATCTATGGAAATATTTTGTATTCATGTCTCCTGCCTCTAACCATTTAGCTCTTGCCTTTTGTTTTTCTAAAGCTTCTAGTTTAAAATTTATCTTTTTTAAATCAGCAAACAGAATGCTTCTTTCCTCCCTACCCATTTGGTCTAGGTCACTCTCCTCGTCTCTTTTATCTAGCTTACTTATGCTAGATATGATCCTTTCTTTACTTTTATACATATCTCCAAAAATCTCCTTATTCCATACTTTTAAGTCCAATTTCACTCTTTTCAATTTCTCTTTTAATGTCCATATAGCATTTCCATTCACCTTATAACTTTCCCAACATGTCTTCACCATGTTCCTAAAACTTATGTGTGTACTCCACACATCTAAATTTCTAAAAGGTTTGGTCCCCAATCAATGGTGTTATGCTTAATGATTAGGGTGCAATGATCAGAGACAGACCTATCCAACACATATTGTTTACTGTTCGGCCATATATCCAACCATTATTGTGATACTAAGACTCTATCCAATCTGCTTTTGGCTGTCCCATTTGGTCTATACCATGTATATCTCCTCTCTATCATAGGTATGTCTAGCAAATCTATGTACTCAATGAATTGATTAAAATCTTGTATCTCCCTTTTACTTATACTTACTTATACCTCCTCTTTTACCTTCGCTGGATCCTCACACCATGTACCGTTCAATTCCACCCCTTTTAGTTCATTCGTGAACCTTCTCCATCTAATTCTAGAATGGAAGCATTTTGAGTTAGTATCCCCTTGTTCTATCCATTTAAGCCTTGCTTTTTGATTTAATATTGCACTTTCCTTGTGTAAAAGCAGCTTCAACTCACTTAAAAGGTTCATGCGTGTTACCTTATCATCTTCTCCGAGATTGCTTTCGTCGTCCTTCCTATCTAAAGCGCCAATTTGTAGGAGAAGGTTTTGTTGTTTTTGACCTATGAATCTGAACACCTCTCTGTTCCATGCTTTGAGGTCAAATTTTAACTTTTTTAGCTTCTCCTTTAGGTTTATCATTGGGTTATCGTTGCCTGCATAAGAATCTCATGATTGTTTTACCACCTTCTTGAATGTTGGGTCAGATTTCCATATATCAATGATTTTGAATGGTTTAGGGCCCCAGTCTATCGTAACCGGTTTAAGCAGTAGAGCACAATGATTTGATATCATTCTGCCTTTAACATATTGTTTATTGTAAGGCCAATGATCTAGCCATTCAAGTGAGACCATAACCCTATCAATTCTACTTTTTGCCGATCCGTTTTCTTTGTACCAGGTGTATTTCCCTCTATCAATGGTACATCTACCAACTCCATGGATTCAATGAAGTTATTAAAACCTTGCATTTCTCTTAATGAAGTGTTACCTCTCGGATTTAGACCCTTTCTTTCGTTAATTTTTCTTACTGCATTAAAATCACCCAAGACACACCATTGCCTACATGCTTCTCCTGCTTTTATGTTGATTAGTTGCTCCCACATGCCAACTTTTTCTTTGTAATTGCAGGAGGAGTATACATTAAGCACAACAACTAAAATTGGGTTACTATTGATTGAGTTACTATACTCACCTATCACTCCTATGAACGAGTTCCCTACAAAGTGTTTTACTCTTTTGAATTTATTCTTGTGCCACATCGTTAGGACTCCCCCTGAGTTACTTGATGTTGGTTTATTTATCCACTCAATATTATTGTCACCCCATAAGTTGTAGCAACTAGATGGTTGTAAATCACCTAACTTAGTCTCTTGAATACAAATCATGTCCACAGTGTCACTTCCTATCATCCCTTTTAAGTACTTCCATTTATTCACCCCTCCTAAACTCCTTATATTTAAGCTAATGATTTTCATTCTCAACTATTTTCTTCCCTTCATTGTTTTTCCCTTGGTTCTTATCTCTCTTTTCCATATATTCTAATTCCTTCAAAATTTGTTCCTCATCACCTGAAAACGTAATTCCTAACTGTTTTGCTAAGGTCCAAATTGGAACAGATTCAGAATCATCCGATGGACACTTTTTAGACCAAAATAATCTTTACAGTTGACCATGTTTTCATCAGATAAGGAATTACAAATAGATTGAACAACTGACCTGATAACTTTTTGCTTGCTAGCCTTGCTATATTCCTTCACGTTGCAATTCTAGGGTGTTGGTTGTTTCTTACTTGATTCACCAATCCAAAATTGCCTCCTCTGCTTAAAATCCATTGGTTTGAGATTCGATTCATTGATCAGAGTCATGTGCTTTGTCATAGGAATTTCGCATCGGCCCTGACCTCCAAAATTTGGTTGATCTACATTTCGGTTGAGAGACGGAGTCTGGTGCTTGGGTCCGTTTGCCGCGATTACGTCGAAATCAGGGTGCAATGCGAATTTTGGAACATCTTGGTTCCTTCCCTCTTGATCGTGAGTTTCCAACCCGCTGGTGTGACAAACAAGCCCCAATTCTTCATTTGCTAGCCTTGGACCTGATGGAGACATATTATGACTTTTGGTCAAAGAAAGCGTAGGCATAACCCCATTTCCTAGGCCAGCATTCATATTCGAGCCCATTAGTGTTTCCTTAACGATTGAAGCTGAAAAGCCTACACTAGCTGATTGGGCTGCCACCAGTGTTGGCCCAATGCTAGAAATAACATTGTTACCCGAAGTTGTTTGCTTATCAGGTATGTAAGTGACCTTTAAGCTTTTTTTGTTAAACAGTTCTATTTGTGGCAGGCCTACATCCAGGTCAGGCATAGGTTCCCCATTTTCATCATTCCATTCACAACGGTTAGGAAGAGATCTGTTATCGTTTCCACTAAACTTTTCCGGTGAGGCTTTGGAGCTCCTATTCACGCATGGTGCCGACCATTGAATTGTGCGATCCTCCCCCATCATTTTCTTTTCAAAATCATACAAAATGTCATTCTCACACCACTCTAATGTAGAGCTAAAATCAGAAGACAATTTGTTCTCATTTGCACAGCAGCATGTTGATTGTTGTTTTTGTTATCGTGATGCTCTTATAAGATTTGTATTTAAAATAAATCATTAATAAAATAAATATTATCATCTTTCTTTTTGTTAATTTAACGCGCTTTCACCAACATTTAAAACTTCGAAATTGAATCTACATGTTCTTTTTATTTAAAAAAAAAAGTGGGTCTCGTTGGCCCGGGCTAATAGCTATGCAGAATAAACAAGTTTGACTCACATTTTTTGAAGGACAAACCTAAACTAATCGGAACGGTTTACATTATTACCCTTAATAATATACACAATACAAAATACAAAAAGATATATTATAAACTATTGAACTAATAATGTTATATACTAAGAACTCATATATAATGAAAAGTTCTACACAACGAAAACTCTTGATTATATAAACTCCTAATAATTAAAGCTCCTATAACAATTAAAATTTCTATTAATGAAAACTCCTAATTATATAAACTCCTAACAATTACAACTTTTACCAATGAAAACTACTTGAGAGCTTGAATGTGTTTGAGATTGGTAGTACCTCCTTGCATGTGATTAATGTCTAAGATTATTCTAGTTTAAAATAAAAAAGCAAATTGTATCTTAACAATGAAAACTCTTAACACGGAAAGATGAGACATTTTAACGTCTCAAACCCTATAAAAATAACATATCAAGTTTACAATGTGTATACTTGATTAAATGTTTCCCTTCTCTTTCCAATGCCTTTCACATTCGCTTTCGAGCATGTGCTATGTGTACTTTAAAGTCAATTTTGAGAGTTAGATAGACTAGGCCAAGGTCTTATATAAAAATTAGCTAATTATCTACTTTATTGGACATTTTTTACGATTTTTTTTTTGCCAAAGTGAAATTGGTGATGTTAATGTTCTTTTTTGTTTTTTTATGTTAGTGAATCAAAATAAAATAAAATAATAATCATAACAATAATAATTATAGTAATAACAACAACAATAATAAAAAAGAGATATTAAGATTGATCATACCAAACAATTCCTATAACAAAGAATACCGATATAAGATAAAATTATAAATATTAGAAAGAGTATGGATTGAGACATACAAAGTGATGTCTTTAGAGATAAAACACTTCTATTACACAGGAAAAATAAAATAATGTGTTCCTTTTCTAAGAAACAATAATCATATCGTATTAATCGAGTGAATCGAAATATATCTTTAAACCTTATAACCATTAATGTTTTAAAAAGATAATATAGAACGAAATATTGAAAAACACTTTTTCATGAACTATTGTGTTTGTTTATGTTTTGAAGTATTTATAAGTAAAAGAGATTAAATAATAATAAGTCTTTTTAAACTAAAACAAATTGAATAAAGTTAAAAATTATTCTTCTATAAACAATATTTATTTTTTAAATTCTATTAAATATTTTCAACATACACAACACCACACACATGGTGATGGATGATGGATTTTGTGATCACATAATTTAGTATCTTAGTATGTTTTAGAGTCATTGATTTTTCCACTTGAAGACTATGTCTTTCCTACGTGGCCCCAAAAACATATCATCTTCTGTGTAGCCTTCTACACCTTGTTGGGTGACATACCAATCACAGTGACGTGTGCACCTACGAGAATCCCTCTTAGTCTTATAGATATCATAGGTCCCTTCTCCCCCACTCCATGAAAAGTGACAGAAGAACAACGTTGTTCCCCAAAAATTAGGACGAAAGTGCCACCTAAAACTTCTCTTATAGTCTATCACATGAGCCTGCAGATCATCGTTTTTGGATTTGCAATGAACAGTGAGAGGTAAGTTGTCACCACCAAGATTGTTCACTATAACCATATGCACGGTGTACCAGTAAAATCCAAACAGAGGCTGTTTCGGTTCTTCTGATAATGTCTCGGAGGTGGTAGAGTTTGTGGATGTAGCAGCAGGATCACAGGTAGCCATAATCACGAAAACTAGAAACAAAAGGGGTTTGCGAAAGGGTCCCATGTTATGATGATGATTCTCTTGCTGGAGATTTATGACAAAGACAACAACGTTGTATGTGTTTATATAGGTTGTTGCATCAGGTTTCATTTCATCACTTCTTTGCATTGGTTTTCTGCAACCCTTTACGTCTGAAAGTGAAACCAATATAGCAACCGAATTTGAGGTTTTGGAAGTGCTTTTGTTTGTGAAATGCAAAGTTCGTGCAAAACTATTACACCAAGTAACGTTGGTAAAAGGTTTATGTCTCTTATTTAAAAAAAAAAAAATTATTGATGTTCTAAAATTATAAATTTACTTTCTATTTCTCACTCGTGTTTTTCTACAAACGGTTATAGAGAGAACACATTTTATTTCAAATAATATTACAAAACTAAAATTTATTCACCCTTAAATTATTTTTAGTTTTTCTCTCTCGAAGCAATTAAAATCTAATCTCATCATTTTTAATTAATTAATTAATTAATTAATTAAAATTGATTTTCTATTATTCTAATTTTTTTATCTTTTAAAAACACAAAGAAAAATTATCAAAAAAATCCTCCAAGAATTCGATTAAAAGAGTAGTTTAAGGTGCTATAAAAGCAGTGTCGGATCTTGACTAAAAATGTCTAGGGGCCAAAGTAATATAATTTTGAAATCATTAGATTCGATCATTAGTATAATGTTTCAAATAATGACTTCTTTAACTGAACATTTTTTATCATTAGTATAATGCTTTAAAATATGTGAAGAGGTAGAATCTATCTTGTTTTAGTCAATAATTTTCTTTTCATCACTCTTAAACGATTAATTTATTCTTTCATTCTTTATCAACATACTTTTTTAAAATAATAAAAAAATAATTGATCATAATCTAATAAAAAATTGAGACATGTAATTATTAAAAGAAAAATATATTCATTATTCTTAATACATAATACACTATTATTTTTTTCAATATTCATAAAAAAAAAGAATATACAAAAAGCTCATTAGATAAAAAATAATAATGTTTTCATTATAAAATAAGACAAAAGACAGGAAAGGAAGAGGATAAATGAGAAATATAATGAGTTTATGTCTAACTTTTTTTTCTTTAAAAACAAAAAGAAGACATGTGAGAGTGAGAGATTATTACAATTTGTGAAAAACTAAAAAAAAATGAAAAGGAAAATAAAAATTAGGTTAATAAATATTTGGTTTAATTACTCTTTTGATTCATGCTTTCGTTGAAAAATGTTAAGTTGGTCCTCCATTTTTTGTTTGTTTTAATTTGATCCCAATTTTTGAAAAACTGATCATCTTATATGATAAATTTCGTTAAATTCCTCAAAACATGTTAAATTCCTCAAAACATATTAATGATCTTTTCATTAAAATTGAAACTCTTAATATGGATGATTTGTTTTGTTGGTATAATTAACCTAATCCTACTATCAATTTTTAAATAAAATCAGGTTCTAAATAAAAACTAAACCTAAATATTTTTATTTTTTATTATATTTAATTTTATGTTTTATTATGTATTTACATTAAATAAAAGAAATAAAAAATAAAAAATTTAATTTTTATTAATTTCTAATATATTATCTATAATTTAAAAAAATTAATAAATTTTAAATATATTTT
>Ga0214543_1005725_pt1 | contig 22596 bp, 10 predicted proteins | sample CNSS2metaG_FD_160094 | JGI IMG/M metagenome (GOLD analysis project Ga0214543, IMG submission 160094) | Root nodule microbial communities from cowpea collected in UCLA plant growth center, Los Angeles, California, USA - CNSS2 | ecosystem: Host-associated > Plants > Roots > Nodule | place: USA... | reverse complement strand
CAAAATTTGGTTTGGTAAGAATGTTAGCTATGATCATTTGCGTGTCTTTGGTTGCAGGGCATTTGTTCATGTTCCTAAGGATGAAAGATCCAAGTTAGATAAAAAGACAAGGCAATGTATCTTTATTAGCTATGGTGAGGATGAATTTGGCTACAGGTTTTATGATCCTGTTGAGAAGAAGCTTGTTAGAAGCCGTGATGTACAATTCATGGAAGACCAGACCATTGAAGACATTTATATAAGGTGGAGAAGACCACACCCGAGAAAGATAGTAATCTTACCGATGGTAATCCGATGAGGTTGCCCGCTCACAATCTGGAGAATGTTGAAACAAAAGCTCAAGACAATGAGCAACATGGTGATGTTAATGATCAACAGGTTGAAAGTGGAGTAGAGGTTCCAATTGATGATGCTCAAGAGGAACATGACGATGATGATCTTGGTGATATACTTGAATCACCTCAAGTCCAACTCAGGAGGTCTAATAGACAGAAACAACCTTCTACAAGGTATTCTTGTGATGAGTACATAACCTTGACTGACGATGGAGAACATGAGTGTTTTGAAGAGGCTTTGGATAGTGAAGAGAAGAAATAGTAGCTGGATGCAATGCAAGATGAGATGAAATCTTTGCATGATAATCACATTTACGACTTGGTGAAATTGCCTAAGGGAAAAAGGGCATTGGAAACTAGGTGGATTTTCAAGGTGAGACAAGATTCAAATTCTACACTTCCAAGGTACAAGGCCAAATTAGTGGTGAAAGGTTTCAAACAGAAAAAGGGTGTTGATTTCAATGAGATTTTCTCACCTGTGGTGAAAATGTCATCCATCAGAACTGTGCTAAAGCTGTGAGTACTCCTCTTGCTACTCATTTTAAACTGAGTGTTAAACAGAGTCCTTCAAATGAAGTTGAGAAGACCAATATAAGTAAAGTTCCTTATGCATCTGCGGTGGGCAGTTTGATGTATGCGATGGTGTGTACAAGACCAGATATTGCACATGTTGTTGGTACAGTTAGTCGATTTTTGTCAAACCCAAGTAGAAAGCATTGGAATGCTGTGAAATGGATTTTGAGGTATCTTTATGGTACAATTGATATGAAGCTTTATTTTGGAGGTGATAAACCTACTTTGATGGGTTACTCAGACTCAGATATGGTTGGGGACATTGATTCCAGAAAGTCCACTTCGGACTATTTGATAAAGTTTGTAGGGGGAGTTGTGACTTGGCAATCAAGACTACAGAGGTGTGTAGCGTTGTCTACTACAGAGGCAGAGTTCATTGCTATTACTGAAGCATGAAAGGAGTTGCTATGGTTGAAGAAATTCTTGCAGGAGCTTGGTTTTGTGCAGAACAACTATCTATTATTTGTGGATAGTCAGAGTGCTATCCATCTTGGTAAGAATCCAACTTTTCATTATAGATCCAAACATATTGATGTGAGGTATCATTGGATACGTGATGCTTTGGATGCTAAGTTGTTGGAGTTGGAAAAAGTTCATACAGATGATAATGGTGTTGATATGATGACTAAAGCATTGCTAAGAAGGAAGTTTGAAGTTTGTTGTGAGATAGCCGGTTTGGCGGTCATCTCCACATAGTTGTGAGGGGGAGATTTGTTGGGTATTGGACTCCCTTCCTATGTGGAGAAAAGGCCCAAAACTTGAGAATCCCATGTCTCACTTAACCAAGTGGAGAGGAGGCTATAAAATAAATAGAGAGGCAGAACAATAGAGTCAGAACACACTGAAAGCCCTAACACATAGAGGGATAGGTAGAGGGAAAATTCTGTTCACGTTTTTCACCGAGCTGTCACCGAAAATTCGGCACTGCGGATTCGTTCACCGTTGAATCGGGATGAAATTTTTACAGCGGATTCGGAACTCAATGCTCTTCATTCTGACCGGTCGGATTGTTGATACGAGGTCTGAGTTGGGAGATATTAATTTCGCATTGCAGCAGTGATATTATAGGTTTTCCTCTTGTTCTTCTCTATTTTGAAAGCTTTGTTGCTTTGTTATTTGGTTGGGTTTTGGCACTAATTTGTGCTATTGATTGAGACTCTTTTGTACTCTTGTTGATCATAGTGGAGCTATTTCTTTGGTCTGGACGACTCGTGGTTTTTACCCTTACTTTGAGGGGTTTTCCACGTTAAAAATCTTGGTGCCTTTATTTGTACCTTTGGTTATTTATTATTGTTGCTCCTCATAGATTCTTGCAAGTTAGGAGAAATTATATTCGCTGCATTCTCTAATATATTGTTTGTGTTGTTGTTTTCCCTATCACTATCCTTATATTTTTATCCATTATAAACTAAGTAATATTATGGCATATGGATCACTGGTCTGCATCAATTTAAGGTTATAAACTAAGTCTCTCATGAAGCGTAACAATCTTAAGCTGCTTATAAGTTTTTTAAATGGCTTAAAAAGTTTACACAAACTTATCCTTATAATCTTATAAAGTTCTTGTCATACGGGCGAACTTTTTTTCATTCAACATATCTTTTAGGTTATTAGTTTCACTTATCTTATAGTTTAATAACTTTATTTTTACCATTTTAATATAAAAAAATATTACATTAACAATTTCTTTATATAATAAGAAACATTAACATCGACTTTTATATATATATATATATATATATATATATATATATATATATATATATATATATATATATACCAAGAAAGAGTCTTTCCTCAATTATATATATTGAAATTTCCGCCTAAGTAGGCACCACAACCACGACCTATGAACTTTCCACTATTATCAATGGCTATTGCATTTGGTGGTTTTCTGCTATACACCCTCTGAATGTTATCACAATGAGGGCACATGCTTGGCTTTCAAATCCCACTTCTATTTACTTGAACGAACATGTATAATAATGCAGAAACAGAGTGTTGTTCAAGGCCCTCTACTGTTATATCAAACTTTTCATCACAAATTCCAACCTTTACCACAACAGAAAACCCAATTTCTGTTGTTCCACTTATTCTATTAACAACCATGATAATCGATTTTCTCGCACTCTAAAACAAGAATAACACACCTATTTGCGGTGCCATACAAGTATACTTTGGTGTTCGTAGCACCGCCCGTTGCATCAACGTTCTTCCTTGTCTTCGTCCACGCGATGGGACTGTCGGCCTTAAGGTCCAACGTGTGAAGCAAAGCGGTTTTGGTTTTGGTTATATGTAGGGATAGGCTTTTGAACTGTGGGCATATTATGTTATCATTGATTATGAATTATACTGTGTTGAAATAGGCGTCACTGTGAACAAGTCTTGTTAACAAAAGGTTGCACTTTCACCCTTCAACGGTGTATGAAACTTCTGCCCATTCGACATATGATCCATCATCCAACCTGCAAGACACACATGTGGTCATGTTGATGGTAGCATATGTTCCCAGTTTAAGATGGGATGGAAATGTAAGACTCTCTTTATGATGGTGAAAACCAACAACGTTGTTGTTTTCCATGTTTTTGTGTGTTGGATAGATGCAACACAACACAAAATGTTGGAATGGATCGGTTGAAGAAGGTAATGTGCAGTTACTAAAATAAATAATGAGAAACTCATCTAGACAAGGTATATATTTTGTTCTCTTGGGATGTTCACATACCAAAACTATAAATACACTTATTATAGAATCATATTTTTACTCTCAATGAGGAAGAGTTGTTCTTCAGCTTATTAATTCGGTAGCATCTAATTCTCTGTCATTTTTCCAAACCACTTTTCTCTTGGTTTTTATGCTATTTTTTTTTCTTCCACTTGCTTGATTGTTGACTCATCTACTTCTCGATTATTTATTGTATGAGATTTCGCATTCACACTATTACTCTGAGAAAAAAAAAAGACATTAGATATAAAAGTCAAGGTTACATGTGGTTATGATCATAGGCTAGGTTCTTGTACTTAAATGGGTGCACTGAGTGGAAGATTAAAGAATCAAACTGGTACTAGAAAAAGAAAAGTGGCTTAGAAAATATGAAAGAGAATTAGATATGAACGCTTCCCTTACAGTGATCGAGAGTGCAATGATGATTCTATAATAATTTTTTTGGAGTTGAAGAGTAACACTGAGGCACTAGTATTTTGCGATGAATATTGAAACAAGTTTTAACAGATAAACTGAAACAACAGATATTGGTGTTGTGCATTATTATAGACTTGGCATGCCACCGCGTTGCCACAGAAGGCAAAATAGTGGAAGAAAGGTTGATAATTAATGGAGGAATTTAAACTTTGTGGGGAATGGTAAGCATTATTACAATGTGTTTTCCCATTGATAGTGGTGAACAAAGTCGATATCGACACCGAAATAGATCACTGTCTTTGACGCTTCTAGGCTTTCGCATGCCACCACCTCCTACAACCCTACAAAATGTAAGAACAAATTCGTTTGAAAGTTTTTTCGTAGATATTAGAAACAATTATGACTTAAATATAGAGAAAAAGTAATATCAATAAGAATAAAAAACAATTTTTGTAAATATGAGTAATAAAAATTATGAAATCGTTAGAACGAATAAATTTAATTATTATAAAAATATTTAAAAAGATATAAATTTAGTTTTCAAATATTAAAGTTAACTAACCGGTAAATTTCTTTTTAAATAAAATTACAAAACAATATAATTAATTTTACTTTTTTTATTAAATAACTAAAATAAATATTAAAATTAATAAATTATAGTTAGTAGACACTAACTAAAATAAATAAAATTAGTGTCAACTTAGTGTATATTATTTATAATTTAAAGATGATTAATCTCTTCAGTTACAATTTTTTCTATAATTTTTTATGTATTTTTCATCATATTCATTTTCTTTATTCATATTTCTAAATTATCTTTCCTATGGTTAAACAACATTTACATTGATGATTTTTAGCAAAAACAAATATATTGAACACCGACAATAAGATTTTTCGAACATCCATATGCAAGGGTTATGAACCGAGACATATGCAAGGGTTACTGCCTCGGTTCTAGAGGGAACCAAGGCCTAATGTGCATCGCAGATTTAAAAAAAAAATAGTATTTTCTGACCCAATAACAACATCACACATAACCATGATCCTTGTACACACACCTACACCAATCACAGTGTGCCACATCATCATCTTCAACCTTCTCCCAAATCAGAAACCCTAGCCACCATTCAAACCCTAAATGCCGCCAATGTGTCATGACCACCATCTTCGACCACCGCATCACGCCGGAACAACTTCACGACGCCTTCATTCATCTCGGCAGCGATGCAGAACACCCTTTCTTCACTATCATATCTAAACTGAAACATCCCACGACTAACCATCGTGAGCTAAATCGCGACTTCGACACACACATCGACGTTCGAAACCCATAGAAGAGTCTTACGATTTGAAAAAGGAGAAGCACATACCTACAAGCGAGATTGAATGACGACAATGGAGGCGGTTTTGAAACCTCTGCGATGACAACAATGGAGGAGGCTCGCGTGACGGAGGAGGCTCGTTCAACGGCGGACCGGTGGTGGAGAGACGAAACTGCTACTACGTGGAAGAAGGAACCTTTGCGATCTGGAACAATGGCGTTCGGAAATGAAAGAGAGAAAAATGGCTGCTGCTCTACGCGAAGAAGATGAACAGTGGCACGATTTATTTTAAACCCTAAGAAGGCTTATTGCCTCGGTTGATTTTAAACCGAGGCATAAACATCTATATGCCTCGGTTAGATGTGACCCGAGGCGTATTCCACTTGAAAAGCAATCAAATATGTCTCGGTTAAAATAGACCCGAGGCATAAACATCTATCTGCCTCGGTTAGAATTGACCCGAGGCATAAAAGTCTGTCACCAATTTAAAAATATCAATGTAGCGGAAAAAATAAAAATTTTAGGGAGTTTATGTCTCGGTTCTAAATACAATCGAAACATAAAAGTTTGAAAAAATTACAAAAGTGCCACCGCGTCTTCATATGCCTCGTTTGGAAGTGAACTGAGGCATATAGGCGGCGTAAAAAGCCCATTATGCACTAGTGTGTTATTCATATGTCTCCAAGTGCTCAATATAATAACCACACATATGCATTGGCATATATTATTATGTGAATTACTCAACATCTGGTTAGAAAACTAGTGAAAGAGAATCCTTGTACATATGATGTGGTTGTCATCTCTTTTATCCACATTCACCTCTTTAACCCATATTCATTTCCTTCATCCTTGTTAATCTTTCCATCTACACATATCTCCTTCATTTACAAATTTTTCTATCTTCCTTTGCTACGTTTTTTTCCTCATCTCTTATATTCATATTTATTTTCTTTTTTCACATTCATATTTTTCATCAACACTTATTTTTTTCATCCATTATAATTTGTTTCTACTTTTTTTAGTTTATATTATTTGAATATGAAAGTACTATTCGATTTTTCTTTTAATTTATTGTCATTATGTCAATAATCCATGAAAAGTAAACTAATATTAAAAGTAGATTTTACTTATCAGGTTGATTTGATATTAAATAAAATAAATTTTAAATAAAAATAAATTATCATCCATCAAATTGATATTAAAATGCTTTAACTAGAACTAATGATAAATAAGTGTTAACTAAACTAACTCTATTTAGAGTTAACTCTTCAAAAACTAAACTAACACATTAATGTCCACAATTTTAGAGCTGCGTACATGTTCGATGCAAATCCAACACTACTTATAAATATTTAGCAGTGGTTTTTATTAAAAGCCACACTAAATACATGGTTTCTTATAGCAAAAGAATCGATTAAGATTTGCCGATTTTTTTTGTTAACATCCAAAATGGTCTTAGATGTTGCTGACAAAAAGTTCCAATTAAAAGTTGACAAAACTTATAACTATCCTTAAGGTTTGATCATAAAATTTGTATTTATATTTACCTAAAAATAATATTATTGGCATAGATAAATAATTATGTTTGATAATGATCGGAATAAACTTACTAATGTAGGTTGAAAAAATCGATTAATATTAATTAAAAAATAATTTATGTTAGTTGAAAGAAACCTAAAATTATATTAATTGAAAATAATTAACATTAACTAAGAAAACTCTAATTAACTTAAGATAAAAATAATCCCAATCTGTATTGGAAAAGAAAAATAATTGGCAATAACCAAAATAATCATTAATGATTTTTGTAAAAAAATCCTGTGAACCTCAATTAAAAAAATATTATCAAGTCTAATGTTAACAAAAAAAATAACATCAAAATCATCTTTGAATCAATGATGTTACGATAAAAACTGTATTCAAGATAATAATATATAGAAAAGTAATAACTAAATTTAAAATATGAAAGTATAAAAAACTTCCACTTCTTGTCATGAATGAATTTCTTGCAGAACTCATCATACCTGCTTCAGAACCCCACCAGGCCTACTTCCTTCTTCCAAAACCATTTTCCTTCTCGGCCGCGTCATCTTCTCTTCTGCCTCAGAGTATTTTCTATTTGTAAGTTGATTTTCTCCTAAGTTCATTGTTAAATTTGTTTTTCATCACAAGTTTCAAATTCTGATAAACCATAATTTCAACTTCTAATATGTGTTTCTTCTTCTATTTTCTGATATGTGTTTTATGTATTAGTTTAAATTGATTTTCTGCATTCCATTCTTCAATCTCAAGTTCCTCACATAGTTAATGTATAATACATGTTTTTTAATGATCAATTGTTATTGCGATAACTTGATTCATTGTATAAGATTGTTACCAATACCATACGAGATGACTAACTAACTAAAATCACATTCTCATGCAGTCTCATGTTAGTTAGACTTAGATTACTGTGAGTTGCAATTCAATGTCATAGATCAACAATCAAAAGCATACCAAAACCAAAGATTGATACCCAATTGTCCTGTATCTTGCTACCTGCATTATTAAAACAAACTAGTACAACATCATACACACTTTCAATTGTCATATCAACTAAACTCATACATTTTTCATGTTTCTGTGGTTGGCTTCATGTTGCTGCAACTTCAAATAGTTCCCAATGTTGACACATGCATTTGTTCTACTTGATTTGTAACTATTGCTATTGTGTGTTGTAGGCTCCATCATCAGAAGATTTACACCAACCAACTTTGGTGCCTCCAAGAAGCAGTTTGGGTAGACCAATTTCAGAGACTCATGTCACAAGGGTACACATGCTCCTGTAATAATAAATTCTCATTTCCAAACGTTCCATATGCATAATCACACTGATGCTCAGAGTTATTTCAGTGCTTTTTTTTTCTTAGAAATTGTTAGTAGTTTATCAATGAGATGAAGTAATTGCAATTGCAGCAGGATACTAGATCCCAAGCTAAAGTGAATAAGCATTGACTTTTTGTTAGTGCCATGCTTAGTACTTAGTGCAACTTCTCCTTTGATTAACTTCAACTTCTAATGTAATATCACTAAATTTATGTTTGCTTTCAACTCATAAAATTAAACTCAAGCACGTTCAATCTCTCAAAAGAACTAGATGATGCATCATTTGTGATAATTACTCTAACTTGTTTGGATAACCATTCCAACAAACTTTTATAGGAGAAGACAACAAACTAAAGTTGTTTCCTTCTATATTATATATCCACTTCTTGTTTCTTTCTATAGCTTTGAAACACAAATTGGCATTCTAACATTAATAAGAGGTTAAGGAAATTAAGAAACCTATTTAAAAATAGAAAACTACACAATTGGTTATTGAATGCTATAATACATTGTTGTACCAACAGCCATAAACATTAGACAAATGAATTCACTATTAGAAAGTTTCTGCATTTGAAAAGAATCCAAAACAGAAAAAATTCTACAACTTTAGGAAATAAGGCCACTCATTTGACTATTTTCATATAGTGATGCTGGTGAGTGATGTTACTATGCTGCTAATGATACAATTCTTTGGAGTCTAGTCTTACAATTACAATAGGTCATGTAATGCTAAACTATATTGCCAATCTACCAAAACTTGATCATTCCCTTCGTCGACGCCTCTTTTGACGAATGTACCAAAAACTCAATAGCAAAATACCTGCCTGAAGTAAAATATATGAAGCATAAACAACATAAAGATTCCTTACCTTGTGTTAGTCCCATAGATCAATTCCTTACCCACAAACATAAAGATAACACTAAATTACCAATACAATAGTTGTTCCTTTTCATACCTCATCTCCATAGAACAGGTCTAAGTGCTTGTTCCCAAGAGAATCACCATTTCTTTTTACAGACAACCTAGGCCGCTTAATGTTAGAAGTGACAGAGGATGAATTGAAACCCCTTCCCAAATCAATGACAAGAAAATCGGGTAGTCTTCTATTTCTTCCTCTTACTTGCAAGTTGTAGCCCTTAGTTCCCTAGATTTCAAACCTTGTGTCAGTTCTGCAGATCAATTCCTTACCGATAATAGCTGAATATGCCGAGAAATTTACATCAGCTATGTGAAGAGTCAAATGACCAATCCAAGGCCAAATTGTCTCAGAATAAGTAAAATGTATGAAAATCAACACTTTCCTTTTAATTTGTATGAAATGGAAGTCATTTTTTAACTAATTAAAACATTAAACATTTTATTATCTAAAAATTTGTTTAATAATAATGATAATCTTCTTTTGATATGAAAAGCATAACAAAAAATTGTCATATTATTTATTTTTGTACTTTTATATTTTTTTAGTCATTTGACGTTAATTTATCTAAATAAGTAGAAATAAAATTTTATAATTATTTTTATATATAGTAAGTTGTTTTATAAATTATCTTTGACATTAAAATATGTTAACTTGTGTCATAAGCTCTCTTAAATGTACACAAAAATATTTATAAATTCATGTCATCACAAAATAAGTTGCATTATAAGTTTTTAAAAAGCATAACAAAAACTTCTTCATATATATTTTTGTTTACATCAGTTGACTTGGACTTTCATTCATAAATAAATGGAAACAAAAATATATATTTGCTTTTATATATGGTAAACTGTTTTATTAATCCTTGACATTAAAATATGTTAGCTTGTGTCATAAGCTTGTACATATTTATAAATTCATGTTATGACAAAATAAGTTGTATTACACCAATGATATTGCACTACTAAAACAAACATTCACTATCTACAAAATTTATTGCCAAAACAAAATGAAAAAATACTTCAGTTTTTATTATAAAATATTTTTGATAAAAAATATCTATGAATTCTTTTTAGAATTAGTTTTTTCAAAAAATACTTACAATTTTGTTTAAAAAAAAGATTATTTACAGAAAAATAATATTAATACCTGCTGATTTTTTTGCATTAATAATAATGTTATAGGTTTGTTTCTAAAAATAAAAGTTTGCAAGAATATCAAGTCAATGAATCTTTAATATTATATTGCTTCATTTTTGTTTTGCTCTTGAATTCTTGTGCATAAAAGCCAACCCAACTCCTATGTTTGTATGCCTAATCTTAATTTATATTAACTTCATTAGACGTGTAATTTATTTGAGTTTGATTTGAGGGATATAAAGTGTTATATCAATTATGTTGTTATTGATTTACAAAAAAAGAATTCCTTGGTCTTACATGTGCTTCTAATATTATATCTGATTATTTTACTTTTTAATCTTTATTTTTTATAATACACTTGTAATTGTCGTCAAATTTCAAGTTTTAGTTTGTATCACAAAGGCAAAGGCAAGTCTGAGACAATGATATGAAATTGTTAATAAACTATATTCGTACATTTTTATGAAAGGCAAATTTGCTTCCATCAAAGTTACAAAAGTTCATCGCATATTTACTTTATAGTTTACAAGTTTATCCAAATCCAATCATGATCGCATGCAAATCCATGGAGGTGTAGGCACACACATAATCAAGAGAGAGCAGGGGTTGTTATTCAAAGTGAAGCAAGTGAAGCGCCCTAGGTCGACAATCAAGGTGATGCCAATGTATTTTTGCATAGTTTGATAGTAGTGAGTACAATATGCTTTATTCTTGACACTAACTCTCCAAATTGTGATTTCAACACCTAAAAGCACTTGCTTACACGAAAGACACAAAACCCAAGTGTATGATTCGAAATAGAGATAACACATAATGAAATAATTCAAATAATGCAATAATGCATGAAAATGGCCTAAACTAAGGTATGAATGCAAAGAATATTCAACTAAAATAGACTGATAATGAAAACATAATGATGAATGTTTTTAAATGAAAATATATCATCTCATTTCAGGTCTAATTCATAAAATGATATCCCAAGAAGCAAAAATTTCACAATGTTTTTAGAATAATGAATAACTTGTTGGGTCCCTAAGTGCAATTGATTAATTGAGGCAAGACACAAGACACTAAGATAGATAATCTTTGAAGCTTTACTTTCTCTTTATAAAATATTTTCTCTTATGTTTCTAACCTAGAAGGCACTTACCTGCCAACTAAGCATGAATTTTTCACTCAAATGTTATGCACTTGCCACACTTAGCCTCAAAGGAGTGCATCCTTCCCTAGTAACATATAGCCTCAAAAAGGTGTCAATTTACTACAATATTTTTTTTTCAATTGACAGACAATTCTCCAGTAACCAAATGCTTGGCACTTGCCATACTTGGTCTCAAAGGAGTGTTTCTTTCCTAGTAACATATGGTCTCAAAGGGTGCCAATTTCTTTTTAATTTTTTTTTGTAATTGACAAACAATTCTCCAGTAACCAAATGTAGTGAGTGTCACCATAGAAACCGTACAAAAAAATATTTCATATCTCATTTAAGTATATTATTGCAAAAACTATCTTCCTTAAGTGTCATGGTGTCAAGACTCACAATGTTGTGTGTGAAGTTTCCCAACAAGTACTCATGATCATGAAACATATATGAACAATGTACTTAGAAAATCAGTGAACAGACTTGAAACTAAGAGTTAAGATGATGAAGTTCCATTTAAACATGTCTTTTGATGAATAAACAAGATGTAATGTATATGCTACATAGATGCATTAATGATGTAAAATGACAGAAAAGATGACATGCATAAGAATGAAGAACACAATGGATTTTGCTAACAAAAGATAAATTCATGTCTAAAGAATATAGAAAACATCTTAATTAGATGCCACCTTAGGTAACTCATTCCATTTCCACACCCTAAGCAAACCAGTCCCATCTCCAGTGAGAAAGAGTCCTCCATCAGCGACTAACCCAAATGATGTAATCTCTTTCTTAGCAAATAAACGGCCCCTCTCTGAAAATCTATACAGGAAAAGGACATGGTTAAAATATGCAACAATATCCAACACGGTAATATGTAGTAGTATAAGAGGAAATATAATTCAAGTTTACTTACGATGGCAATTCGTACATGCAAACTAAATTTCCTGTACAAGAGGAAAAAATATTGGCTTGCCATTTGCATCATGCATCCCAAAAAGTGATATAATACCCTGTATAATAGCATAATGAATTTTGTGAATTGACCAACTTCTTTAATACTATTGTTAGCTTGTTTTCTAAGAAAAGTACAACTAAATGATTGGGTATCTTACGCTTTGTTCGTTGTGTGTATATACCACAGTCAAAGTTCCCACTTCTGTCATTGCCCAAATTTTAATTCTGTCGTTAGATGAACTTGAAAACAAATATCGTTCCCAACAGATAAGGGATGTGACTACACCAGTATGCTCATTAAGTGTCATTGTACATTGTAATGTATCTATATTCCAGACCTGAAGAAAACATGATAACAAGATTTGTGTAATGAGTGATAACTAATTTAGTCACTTTGTAATTCAAGAAAATTTGACACAATACAAGAAAAAAATATTTCGACATCAACTCACGGTAGACATACCTTTATGCTTTGGTCCATGGATCCTTAATACAACATATTACATCTAACAATTAGGCAAACAATTAGGCAAACTACAAATTCAGTGTGGTCGATCAGTGAACCAACCAATTCAAAAAGAAACTTAGTTTCAGAGCTTTCTCTCCATGCAAGTAATAACACCATCCTAAAAGTTTTAATAATTACATAATACATAAATCAATGGACACTAGAAACAAATGTTTAAAAAACAAGAATTCATAACCTAATCAAGGAAAAAAATTCTAGCACAAGTAATTACGATGAAATAATTGATAAGGTAAAAGGTACTAGATGTTTAGTGTAACATCCCAGCCGAATATTACTAATTTAAATAATTAAAATAGGGATATAAGTATAAAATCGCATTTATGATAATTTCTTTTCCCAAAACGCGGGAAAATTTAAAACTTTATTTCAACGCACCAATTATAACTAAAATTCACGACATTCAATTATTACAATTATTAACTATTTATAAAACCATTACAACAAAAAAATAGTCCATGAAGCTTCTATGAAGAAAACTATTAAAACTCCCATAGCTGGCCCCCACTCCGACTCTAGGCATCTACATGCTCACCTGCATCAACATCTGCTCCCATGTAACAAGTTACATGATCATCACCACAGACACATAGAAAGGGTGAGCTCAATTACAAAAAGGCATAATTAAAGCATTTCATAGCCATAACTCGTGTTAGCCCCAAACCCTCAATCCTCCACTTCCAAACATTCTTTTGGACGCATCTTGATTCTACACCCTTTGATGAGTACACTGATTGATCTTTGTTGCACGAGTGTCCACTCGCCCCTCTGAAGAAGGCAATCATCTGAAACCTCATCATACGAGCCACGATCTCGCACACTTCACTGGACTTCCTAAACCTCTAGGCTACAACCTAGAGTGGTCACGTGTTACCACAATACAAGTTACACTCGTAACAGGGCCCCCAGCAAAGCATCACCCCATGACCTCCATCCAAAGCGGTGCAAGAATCCTCCTCGCAATCCAACGCTACACACAAAACCGTCTGGCACACCTCTCGCATCGCTAGGCAAAACTTGGATCCAGACCGCCTAATAGACACCTCATGCCGCTAGGCGCCATACGCTTTCCAGAGCCTCTACCATATCTTTTCCACCTGGCGGGATTACATTTTCCGCCAAACACCATGCATTCCAAGCTTCTCTTGTTTTCCCGTATCACCTGACAACACACCCCAAGCCGCTAGGCAGCACAACCAAAGTCGCTAGGCACCACAGCAGTAGCATCACTACTACTTGTTTTTGGCACTTTGAAGCAAGTTCCAAAGAACTCCAAGCACTATACATACAATCCATAACATGAAATATGTTTATCCAGTCATAATCACGTGACTAGATCATAGTCCGACACAATTCTGAATAACCAAACAATATAAAGCAGGACAAATACATAACCATTGTTCAAAATATCGCACAGGCAATAAAACAACAATAATATTAATAATAAAAATAACAACAACAACAATAATAATACTAATAAAAATAAAAATAATAGTAATGAAAACAATAATATAATAAAATGAAATAATAATAATAATAATAAAACAATAAAGCTAATAAGTTAAAAGAATAATAGCAAAATAATAATAATAATAAAATAAAACAATAATAATAAAATAATAATAATGATAATAAAATCATCAATAAAGTTAAAAAATGATAATAATGACAATAATAATAAAATAATAGTAAAATAAATAAAAATAATAATAATAATGCTAAAATAAAATAAAATAAAAATAAAATATTAAGAATAATAGTAAAATAATAATCATAATAATAATAATAATAGTAATAGTAATAATAATAAAAATAATAAAAATAATAATAATTATAATAATAATATATAAATAATAGTAATAATATAAATAATAATAATAAAATAATAATTATAATAATAACAATAACAATAATAGTAAAAATAATAATAAAAATAATAATAATAACAATAATAAAAATAAAAATAAAAATAATAAAATAAAATAATAATAACATGTTAATAATAATAGTAAATAAAATATTAATAATAAGAATCATAATAATAATAATTATTATTATTATTATTATAATAATAGTAATAATAATAATAATAATAAATAAATAAATGTAAAATAAAATAAAATAAAAACAATAATAATAATAAAATAAAATAATAATTATAATAATAATTGTGCCAAGGAGAAAAATTTTAAACATCACAACAAGTCAAAAAGAAGAATCATAATCATCATAGTAGGGATGGAGTCACAAAGAGTAGTCAATAAAAGAGAAACCACAAGCATCCATACATACTCTCTCTAAAACCACATATGACAAACATAAGGAAGTTAAACAATACAAGAATTTGATTCAGGAGAAAGCTTTCATGCATCAATATATAACACAATTGTATATAATATCATTAAAACAAGAAAATGGCAGATCCCCTAACCTAGAATTCTAGCTCCAAAAGTACTCTTAGAATCCTTTCTTACACAATAATTGATCTCCCATTTGAGTACCTCCCTTGGGCACTCCTTCCACCCTTCCAACACTCTCCTAGGTTCTGATTTTAGGGTTCTAAAACTCCCTTTTGGTAGCCACACGAAAATGCCTTTCCAAGAGCACCACTCTCCTCCTTTTCATCCATTATTAGCCTTATTAATTCTCCCTTAATTACCCAAAATGAAAATGACAATTAACCCATTAACATGTGAGTTTATTGCAGTGTAACAGATTATTCCATGCCTCTTTAGTTCCTCTTACGGCTACTAGGCTTTCTAGGTTTTCCCTAACATTGCAGAACCAAAAAAATAATAATAATAAAATGCAAATAAGTCAAGGCTAAATTGTGTTAGCCAAGGTTCAAACCTACCCTTACTCAATTACTAAACAATTTCACAACCATTCAACCAATTCATATTTCATCATGATTTATGCACAAATGTGCTTATACATTAAGTCACGAGATCTTATCCCCACACAAAACAAATTAAATAATTTCTTAACACCATAATGTCATATACAAGACTTGAACCTAAGACCTTTCATATAATCAATTACCCTCAACCACTTGAGCTAGTATTATTCCTTGTCTTCTCTCTCCACATTATTTAACTTAGAGATTCCCGCCCTCGCATTTATTAAATAAATATTTATTTATTTATTTATTTATCCCGGGTCTTACATTTAGATTATTCAAAAAAATTTAATGTAATGAAGCATAAAGCTCAATCAATTATTTGACCACATAAAAAGAAAACAAAAAGTAGATTTTAACATAGATAACATTTAACTTCTATATGGATTATTACCTCTACCAGTAAAAAGGATGTTGTTTCCAACAATCATGTGAAGGATCCGTCCTTTGGGTCCATCAAGAGTGTATTGTAAATTAGTCTTGGTATTCAAAGCCTTTATCACAAACACATCCACAAAATCAATTTTCTTATACTACTCCTATAAGTAGAACATTATTATAATTAAAATAAAACAAGGACAAAAAAATGTTTACCTTGATAGCATTCTTCAAACCAACAAAAATCCATGGCCCTTCACTTATCAAAGAGTTAACCTCTGTGCCAAAATTTATGACTTTAAGGGATTGACCTGTATGGCAATCCCATATCCGAATAGTGCCGTTAGTGCTTCCTGAATTAAGTTTGTTGGTTCCAGCTAGAAGTGTAATTCCAGTTATAACCTAATGTAAAAAAATGTAATCATATCAATTTCAATTGAATTATTATTCTAAATAACCATTATCGAAAATATATTTTATATTACTAATTATGAATTTTGAAGTGAAAACCTTTTTATGTTGGTGAAGCTCTATTATTGTGGAAAATTCATCACTTTGAAACCATGAATGCAAATTGATGCATTGTTCACCATACAAACACTTGTTGTTGGTCCAATACTTACATATAGTATGAGATGATTTTTTGGACACTACAACATTTGTCCCATCCCTATCTTCACTCTTTTGAACCAAAGTTTTCTTGGACTTGGAAATAATCTTATAAGATGAATGACGCTTTTTCCACAAATTTTGCTTTTGACATTGATACTAGGATAGGAAGTATGTGGCGACAGTGTTTCTGCGTGCATAAATTTGCACGGTTTTCTATTACATCTCCCAACTCGCCAGTATATACAAGTTTTTCCACAAATTTCTTTATTCATCTTCACTAACTTTGCATCCATAATACTCTAAAAAATAAACATTATAATTACATCCCATATGCAATAATTATTCAATTATTATAATATTTGTCAATTTTATATATATATATATATATATATATATATATATATATATATATATATATATATATATATATATATAGAACAAAACTCCTAAACAATAACCAATAATTGTTAGTAATTATAGTGATCAATTTAGATACCAATCTACAAACCTAAAAATTATTGGTTACTAAAACAGTCACTATTGTGAATAAAAATTTGTAATTGGTCTTTAAAATTAGCTACCAAGGTTTTGGGATTGGTCGCTAATTAATTTAATGATATTTTAAATTTCATTAAAAATATATTATGATTTAAAACTACTAAAATTATTTCGACAAAAAGATAATTAAATCACATACTAGAATATGAAAGTTTAAATTAAATGAAAGATAATTGACATGAGATAGAAGATTATGAAATATTTTTTATTTTAGATTTTGCATTAATTTATCTATTTTATGTTCATTTATAATAGTAAATAGATTAGTAAAAATATAAATAGATTAAATACATAAATAAGATAAATATACAAATAAATTGGATATATAGAAGAAATATATAGAAAGATAAATAATTGGACTAAAGATATAACATAATTAAATGAAACATTACACAAAATAGTAATAGAAGCAAGGTCTTGGAGTAAAGCCATTATTCCTTACAGTTATCCAACGAAAGCATAAATGAACTAGGTTACACCATGATGCCAATAACAAAGTATAGAAAAGGGGTCAACAATAACTTAAAATAAAACCCAGAGACAAGATAATACATGGGCCATAGCCCTAGAGAAAAGCCCAATTAAACGGAAATCCAGCCCAGGTAGGTTACGCAGCGAAGTCACCATTTCCCTGTTGACCATGAGTATTTCTCACATTTGCTCACATCAACAAGTTGATGATCATCGCAAAAGGAGAAAATCACACACATACCAATCAAACAAGCAAAAGGGTAAGCTAGAGCAGAAAATGATTATCATACAGTTACATACCATTTCATAATTCAAGATGCATATGTCAACCAATCACGTTATGACTTGCACACAATACACTAAGACTCAGACACAACTCATTTGGATATATATAATTAGTCGGATTCAACGGATGCTTGCACTCGTGGTGGCTTTTACTGCTCTACCAAGCTACTCTACCGAGCTAATTGTTCTAGTGTCTCATCCCCCACACACAAGGTTATCCCTTAATGGGTTCCATGCCTCCTGCTACTCTCATGCTTTTAACATAACAGAAAGATCTCACTCAGGCGAGAGGGTCTCTCGCTCACGCGAGCTTCTTTTGTCTAGGTGAGGGCTCAAGAAGAGCGGACATTGGCTTGCGCGTTCTCTTGATTAGGCAAGACATCCTCACCTGAGTGAGATGGGCTCTCGCTTAAAATAGGAGCTCGCCGCCTGAGCGACAGCTCGCGCAGCACCTAGGTGGGTTTTCTAATACTCTCGCTTAGGCGAGATCCACTCGCTTGGGCGAGATTATCAGATCTTCCCCAGTATTCATGCAAGCCAGCATAGAAATCAACCAGGGCAAGGCATAATATATATTTATATTGACTTAAAAGCCATAAAATCACCCAAGAGCATAAAACGAAACTGCTAATGCAGCAAAAACACATACAAATGTGAACCATAACTTCCCTTACCTGGAAAGAGCTAGAAAAAAAGTTTGACACCAACAACGAAACACAACAACTCCAGAAACAGATTAACCAGACGAAGCAAGAAAACGAGATTGAGCTCACTGGATCAAGATTGGGGTTAAACCCTAGTAGAGCATGGCTGTAGCTTTAGGACAGAATGCAGGAACTGATTTTTCTGAAAAGTGACAGTAATGAGAGTGTTAGATGGTTTAGGGACTTGGACTCCCTATGGGCCTGCCCTAGGCCCAACTGATTTGGGGCAGCCCCTTGAATTTAGGGCAGAATAATAATAAAGAAATTAGTGGGCCTTACATTCTCCCCAATAAAAAAATTTTTGACCTCAAAAATGAAAACTTACCAGGTAAACAAATGCGAATGTGATTTCCTCATATCCTCCTCTAACTCCCAAGTAGAGTCACCGGTCCTCTGTATCCTAGATGACTTTGACAAGATTGACTAGTTTTCCTTGACGTTCCTCTACTCGGCTATCTTCCAAAGCCACTAATGGTACTTCCATAGTGAGATCCTCCCTAATCTGCACATGCTCGACCTCCAACACATGAGACGGATCAAACACATACTTCCTCAATTGTAAGACGTGGAATACCGGATGGAGGTTTGCCAACTAAGCAGGCAAAACAATTTCATAAGCTACCGGCCCAATTCTCCTCAAAATCTGGTAAGGAAGAAGGAAATTAGGAGAAATTTTCCTTGAGTAGAGAACCCTTCCCACACCAGTGGTTCGAGTCACCCTTAAGAACACATGATCTCCAACTACGAATTCCAAAGGTCCGCATAGGCCTTCTGCCTACTCTGAGAAGCCTGCATCCTGTCTCTCACCATCCTTACCTTCTTAGTAGTCTGATCTAATAACTCTGGTCTAACAAGCACTGCTTCCACATCTTGATATCAACAAAGAGGGGTCCTACACTTCCTTCCGTATAGAGCCTCACACGGTGCCATGCCGATGCTCGCATGGAAACTGTGTTGACATGAGAAGGCAAGGTGGTATGCTTCTTGAAGATTTGATGAAGATTGAATGAAACTCTTTTGAACTATCTTGAAACCATTACCATTGGAATGAAGTCTACATTGATGAAGGAAAGGAGATTTGATGATATCCATGTTGACCAAGGTTGGAACGTGTGCTCTCCATGTAGTTACATCATTAAGAATGTGCATTTGAAGTGTGTAATTCATTTTGTAGACCTTATAGCATTAATTAGATGTATTTGGTCTTAGGTGTGTCTTTTAATCTGTTGAATGGTTTTTCAACCGGTTAAAATGTCTCTTTTAATCTATTGAATGGTTTTTTAATAGGTTAAAAGGTTGGCTGCAATAGTCTTAAACTGCAACAAATTCAATCAGTTGATTTAGTTTTTAATCGAATGATTTCACTTAAGTCAAGTAAAATCAACCGATTGATTTGAAAATTAACCTGTTGAATGTCGTAACAGTTTGACTATAAAAGTTGTGATTTTCGAAAGAGAGGTCTGTTGATCAGTTTTGAACATGAAATTGCTCTGGAAACTTGTGGAAACTCTCTCCTTCATGATCATACAGTTTGTAGCAGTTGAAGATTGATCTTTGATCAATTCTTGAAGGTTTTGGCTTGGTTTGAAGCTTAGAGAAAGTGGTTTGGGGTAGGCTGGGTTATGCTACCACTGAGATTTGATCTTTCTCAAGCTTTATGTGTGTGCCTGATGGTTTTCCAAGTCTGCAAGAGGGTTCTTGTTGTGCTGGTGTGATTCTTGTGTGATTCAAGAGTCTTTTGTAGTATTTTTGCATATTTTGGAAGTGTAAGGGTGGATACACTAGTGCAGAATCGTGTTTTTACATCGCCTTATAGGCCTCGGTTATTGCAGAACCGAAGCCTATAAGGACGCGGTGGCATTTTTGAAATTTTTCGAACTCTTTTGCCTCGGGTCCCAATCCAACCGAAGCCTATAAGGGCTTTTATGCTTCGGTTATCACTCAATTGAGGCCTATAACATGTCAGAGTTCTCCAAATTTTCAAAATTGCCATCGACAGCAAAGGCTTTGGCCTCGTGTGGAATAGGACCGAGGCCTATTCCACTTTATGTCTCGGTTATTAATTGAACCGAGGCCATATCCCTTATTTAGGGTTCCAAATTTGAGAATCCAACACTGTTTATCTTCATCCCAAACTCGAAGCTATTGTCCCTCTCTGCGCGAACTCGACCACACTCCATCGCACCATTGCGCCACCGTCCACCACAGCCACCACTGTTCTTTGACGAAGGTTGTCACTGCTCTGTGCCACTTTGTTGCGACGTTGTGGGTTCATTCCAGCAAGTTCGTGTTCGTGGCGGAGAAGAATGAGGTCTTACGCAGTTCAGGGGTTGTTGCCGCAATGGTCTGATGTGGTTGCTTTGATGAAGGTTCGAAGGTGCTGCTGTGGAGGAACTCTGGTTCGTTCCAGCGCCTCACTCGTGCTTTGGGGTTTCATATTGGTGGCAGATGACTCGCATTCTTTTGTTAGGCGCGATCTGGATTGCTTTTCCGTTGAAGATGGAGGCAGCGTAGTGATCTCTCACGATTAGGGTTTCAAACGGTGGTGAGGTTTGTTGCGGTGGAGTTCGTGGCGAAATGGTGGTGAGGTTCATTTGCGGCGAACGGTGGTGAGGTTCGCTACGGTGAATCTCTAAAAATTTAGAGACTCTATGGCCTCGGTTTCTAGGATAACCAAAGCATAAACGTGGATCTATGGCTTCGGGTCACACCCGAGGCCAAAAACCTTCACCTTTTGGCCTCGCCCCAATATGCTTCAGTTCGGAACCGGTGCAGAACATAAAAAACAACCGTTGCCAAAAGCCCTTCCTACACTGGTGATACTTTGTAAATCTTTTGAAATAGTGCAAAGTCAAGCTCAGGTTACCTTGACAAACTGGATGTAGCTTAGGTTTGAGTGAACTAGTATAAAAATCTTGTGGTGTCCTCTCTTCTCTAACCTTTCTCTCTTGCATTTTCATTTTAAATTTTAAAGAACTTGTGCTTTAATAATCGTTTTCATGTTCTTGCATGTTTCCATACCATCTGCAACATTGAGCATGTTTACGTAATGATTTGGAACCTATCTTGATCAATCTTGTGCATTGTTTCTGGTTTAAAACTCAAATATGCATTTCTACATTTTTCCCAGTATTTTAGTCGACTGTTTTCCTATTTCAATCGGTTGATTATACCATAACAAAATTTGTTTAGTAAAATCAATCGATTAACTCTGTTTTGGATTGATTGAAAGTGTATAGTTCAGTACTTTTTGCATCCTAACTTCTAATTGATTCAATTAAAGGTGGTTTTTAGCTTTCAAAGATAGCCTAAATTTTTAACTATGCAATTCAACCCCCTTCTTTGCATTAATTTATCTCTTTTATGTTTATTTATAATATTAAATAGATTGATAAAATACATAAATAAGATAAATATACAAATAAATTTGATATATAGAAGAAATACATAGAAAGATAGAAAGTGGACTACTACAATTGTTTTGTATAGAAATAAGAAAATCTAATATTATAAACTTTTATTGTATAATATTTTAAATTTAATATATATATATATATATATATATAATATTTTTTATAAATATTTGATATATAAAAGAATTATATAAAATATAGAAAATGAACTCACGTAAGGAAATATATATATATATATATATATATATATATATATATATATATGTATATATAATATTGTTTTTTATAAATATTTAATATATAAAAGAATTATATAAAAATATAGAGAGTAAACTACACGTAAGAAAATTTTTATA
>Ga0214543_1005724_pt1 | contig 22598 bp, 7 predicted proteins | sample CNSS2metaG_FD_160094 | JGI IMG/M metagenome (GOLD analysis project Ga0214543, IMG submission 160094) | Root nodule microbial communities from cowpea collected in UCLA plant growth center, Los Angeles, California, USA - CNSS2 | ecosystem: Host-associated > Plants > Roots > Nodule | place: USA... | reverse complement strand
GAAAGGAACCTTCACATCTAGATAGCTTGCTATCTTAATGTCCAGTGGGGATTTCGCTTAGCTTTCTTAATCAACTCACACCATATTCAATAATCTTAAAAAGGAACAATATAATCCTTCATCAGTTCTCGCGGTCAACAGGGGAATGGTCACTCCGCTGTGTAGCCCTCCTGGGTTGGATCCTGTTTAGTGGACTTTCTTTTAGGGCCACGGCCCATGTAGTATCTATTCTTTAAATTCCCAATTTGATTACTGTAGAATATTTGTATCTGGTTCAGTTTGACTCTGTTACGCGTTTTGGATATTTGTTTGGAGTTATTTTTAAACTCCAAAATTGCGCTACGATATTATTCTAGTGTGACGCTTCCTTTAATTACGTTATTGATTAAATGGGGTATTACAGTTATTGAATTTGAATTAACTAGATCAATTATCGAAAAATATTTAAAATTTTAATTAAATCACAAAAATACATATTTTTGCTAGATATTTGCATATAATTTTATTATTGGAAAGGATAAATAATATTTTTTATGATGATTGACTTACATAAACTAAATAATACAATATAAAAACATATTTGTTATTGTATTATAAAGATTCCTTTATAATAAATAAAATAACAAAATGTGGAGGGTTTCGGTCGATTCGTTGGATTTGTAAATCACAAATTCAACATCCAAACTAATTACCATTATATTTAATTTGGTTTGAGTTGGATCCCATTTGAACTCTATATTTAAATCAAGTTATATCGGTTTGATGTAAATGTTCAAGGTTGTTATGTTGATCCTAACCGATTATCACCCCAAACAAGATCCTAATTATAATATGAAGCATTATCTAATGACGTTGTAAAATCTAGAGGTTTTCTTTATAGATAAACTTTATGAATAAATAATAAAAATGTATGAATAAGTTATAAATATTTATTCTTTATTTTATTATAAATTTTATTTTTCTAAAATTACGATGAGAGTTTACAAGAGTATATAGTGAGGATTTTGTAAGGAGGTACCCTATCTCCAACTAAGAGAAGTTAATTTCAGTATTTGCTTCAATTTGGATATTGAATTGAAAGTGTGAAAATATATTGTTGTCATGTGAATGTGCATACGTTACGGAATTATGAATATGCAATTATGTTTATACTTTTTAGAAGTTAAATATATGATTTTGAAAGTAAGAAGAAAAGGATATAGTTATATTGGGTGTTTGAATTGATGAGGTGATATATGTGTTAAAATTGATATGTAATTATCAAATTTGTGTTTGTGTTGATATACCGGTGGGTTAATGCTTAAGGGATATTCAAATGATGAGTCATCATTACATGCTCGATGTTACTTATGCCAAAATAATTCTTTCTCATCATTTTGAACAAGTGATCTCAAGTAATGAGACTCGAGCAATGAGAAGTCTCTCAAGTATTTGCGATCATGATGCATGAGATTTTAAAATATGAGTTCATGCATCTACATGATAATGCTCAAGTAGCAATAAGTATGTAAGTGGTGACACAAAAGCTAACTTAAAAAAATAATTTGTCATTTATTTTTTTCTATGAAGGTAAGATTGCTCCAACAAGAAAAGCTCACTTGATATATGTTGGATTGATGGTTATACGCATGTGTGATGAAAAATATATATTTATATTATTATTGATGAAAATGATGAGGTATATTTACTTGTACAATATACATTGTGATAAGCCCTTATCCTCTACCAAAGATATAGAAAAATGTTCAAGGAAAATAAGTATGCTTAGGAGGGCGGTACCTTTCTTCTATTAGTTTGTTTAGTTTTTGTCTTAAATAAATTCTATACTCAAGTTTATGTCTTGTGTTTTGTAAGGTTGTTAGAGACACCTCCCTTCTTTAGGTTATCATCTTTCTAGAAAAATGAAGGATCAAGAAGGCGTTTAGCTCAAGGAAGTGTAACATCCAAAAAATATAATAAAAATAAAATAAAATAAAATTCAATGCAATGCAATAATTCTATTAAACAATGTATTATAAATATTTTTTTAACTATTATTATTAGAAATAATAATGTATCTAATATCATAAATTGTGAACACAACCCTTATAAATATATAGGAAAGTAAAACTAGTTAACTAATAACAATATAATAATACTGCAAAATTATATATAGGCTTAACAATATATACTTATATGTGCACAAAACAAAATATATGAAAGAATGCAAGTAGGAACGAATAAAGAAAACACTTAAAATGATTGAATTAATATTCAAACATTTATATATAAAAGTTCTAAAGCAAATGGATGAACATAAAATTGAGTAACAAATCTATAACAACGTCAACAAAACTATTATTATAGAAAAATGAGGAAATGATAAGATAATGTAACATTTAATGACTTAGTGACATTAGCATGTGGATTCTATCCTTTCTATGTGAAAAGAAAAAAAAAATCTATGAATGAGGAATCTTTATCAAACTAAAACAGCAAAACTAAAGGAGATTAAATTCAATTTAAACCAATGCAATGATCATAAATGACAGGATAAATATGGTGAGGTAAATGAAAGGAGGAGGAGAAGAGAGATAGTAAGAAAAAAAACAGAGGCAAAGTTTTGCAGAGTGTGAAAAGTGTGATAAAAGAAAGAGGAATTTTCTTTTTTATATATCATCAAAGTCTCAATACAAGTAATTTTCACAACAAATAAGGTAATAGGAGGAGATATTTATCATTGTATTGCTTTACTTTTATTATCTTTTTATCTCTTCATAATTATTTTTATTTTTATATTTACTTTAATTGAGGTGTCCCTAACCTCATTTTAATTTATATTTTATGTTCTCATTGATATTTATTTATTTATATTCATTTCTAGTTATGCACTAGTCCTAGTTATTTAATTTATATTTACTCTCATTTATTTATTTATATTTATCTCCAGTCACATACTGATCCTCTTTATTTATTTATTTTTAGTTATGCACTAATCCTATTTATTTATTTATACAATTATATGGTTTAATATCAAAATAAAAATTATGATAAATAATGATTTGATTACTGTGGTTCGAGGTATGACCTTGGGGATTTAAATGAGTGCATATTACTCAAGATGAGATGTTCTTGGGTTACCTTGTTGGCCATGATGAGACTTATTTATCCTCACTAGTCACCGCAAAATTAATCAAAATCTTTATAAAATATGATAAAAACCCAGTTTCATGAATTTGAAAGAGTTTTTATTTTATTGAGATATGTTATATTTTTATGTGATATATGTCTCACTTCCCTATTTTATGATTGTGTACATAAAAATATTATAATCTCAGTAGATGGTTGCCCCTAACATGTTCGACCCATTCATTGCCGATATAGTAGCAATATTTCTAGGAAACACATGGCAAACTAATGCGGTAAATAATTATGTAATGTTTCAAGGAACTAGAAATTCTACAATCACATTTCTAAATGCTCCAAATGCACCCGTTATCTTGGAAGGACAGATTGGGGTCACTTTTTATTTACCCCAAATAGTCCAAGTGTACCCTATCCATAACATTTTTCCTCCACATGTTTGAAGACCAGTATATGAGGAGGAAACTGTAAATAAATAATACTTCTTTCTCTTCTAGTATAAAAAATATAATATGTACCAAATGATGTAAATTTAAAATTCATATAGTACTGTAAAATATATAAATATATGTATATGTGAATATTTTAATTATGTTATATGTTATTTTAAAATTATGTGTTAAATTTTTTTTATAAATATAATATAGAAAATAAAAATAAAAATAAAAAATTAGTCGTCAGGGGAAGTGTTCTAATCACACCCCTAGTTTTGCTAAGAAAACTCCTTGGAAGTGGAAAATGAGAGCATCTTAGAAGTGGAGAAGAGAACATCTTGGAATGGGGACCACCATGCACACTTGGAGGAGAGAGAGTACACTCTTTTGAAGATTTTGAGAATATTCTCATTTGTACCACCCCCTTTACCAATCATTAGATTTTTAGAAGATACCTTTCGATTTTGCTAGGGGGTCCTTCATCTTTGTATAATTGTTAGAAGGTACCTATCTTAACCTATTTAGGAGGGTCTATGCCCCACTTGTAAATGGTTGTTGAATGAAAAAGTAAAGTTATTATAGCCATTTCTTTTGTGCCTCTCTTTGAGAATGAGCTTATACCTTAGTCTTATCGTGAACTTTGGTTCAAGTGATGGCAACCACTAGTCATCTTGGGTTTTTCCATCCCCAAGTGGTGTGTCACCTTCCGCATCTTCTTCCATTCCCTTTCTTTTCCTCTTTGCTTCTTTGTTTCAAGTTCCTTTATATTCTTTTGTAGGTTAATGTTTTCTCTATTTTATGTTGTCTTTTTTATGTTGTGTTCTTTCTTTTGTTAATTTGAATCCATCATCTCTTCTTTCTTTGGAGTTTCTATGAAGTGAACCTTCACATCTAGATAACATTGTTATCTTAATGTCCAGTGGAGATCGTATTGAGACTTAAGAAACATAAACACAAATACATTGTCCTTTAAAAAACAACAAGATTAACTATAATCATTAGGTCATCAAAGCTTTGGTTTAAGGTGTTTTTTTAGGTTTATTCAATCTTTTATTGTGTAATTATCTAAAAGTGCTCCAAATCATCATATTTTGGTTAAGATGGTGCATTTCTAAGAAAACATTTGGTGTTGACTTCGTTTTCCATTGGGTACAACCTTTCCAACAGCGAGGGCCTCACTAACATGGGGATATTGACTTCATAGCATCGAGCAGTACCTTCTCACCATCGGGTGCTACCTTGCTAACGTCAAGCACCATTCCTTAACCGTCGGGCGTCACTCCATTATAGTTGGTTGGCGATTTTGAGTTGCAGACTTGTGAGTTATAATTTGCTTAAATGTTATGTTTTAACATGCCTTGGTATGCTTAGTCTTAGAGAGGTCTTATCTCAAGATATTTCATGATAGCTACATGTTTTAGTCTATGTTTGTGTCATTGTCTATGTTGTTTTGGGTCTTTGAATGTGCTTACCTTTTCTTGAGTCATATGCCATATATGCTGAGTTATAGTTTTCTTGTCCTTATTTCCAATGCTTAAATGTGTTCGATAAAATGTTTAGCTTAAGGTGCATGTATCTTGAATGGATTGGTTGAACCTAAACATATGAGTTAAGTGTTCATTTTCATTTAACAACCATTTTCAGAATCTTTAAGCCAAACTATAATAAAATTCTAAAACTAATTTGCTATTGTTTTAAGCTTGGCATGAGCTTCTAGGCCCTATTTTGCAATAAATTAATGCTAAAAACATGCATGAAAATTTGTTCTAGAATTAGTGATTTTAGGTTGTGTGATAATCTTGGCAAATTAGTTCCATTCTTGTGGATTTACTAGTCTTCTTGGTATGTGTAGTTGGTTGGATTTTATTTGCATGTTTGGGTGTTTTTAATTTAGTTTCTTTTAGTCTCTCCCTTTTTAGTCTTGTTAAAGTTTTGTTTACAACATCCATTTCTTTTTTTATGCCTTTCTTGTTTATCTTAGGATATTCTTAAGTTTTGTCTTTGTAGTTTTCTTTTCTTGAAACTTCTTTGAGTGATTATTGATGTGCATATTTTTATTTGATTGCCATTATTTCAAGAATTTGGACTTGAGGGATTTGAACACTCTTGAATTTGGGTTTGAGGTTTGAATGCATCCTACCTTTGAAATTTGGTGAGCTAGCAAACACTTTGAGAGTTTACTTGTTTTTTATTTTATTTTTCTAACCTTAACTTGTGTTCTACCTTCTTTTGGTCTTGGCTAAAGTGTTTTGTTGGTGGAAATGTCTAACTTTTCATCATCCAATACTTCCACACCTAATGTTGGAGAACCTTTGATGACTCAACTCAACCAAGAGTCATCCCTAGTTGAGTCACTCAAGGAGATGGAATTGTCAAGAAAGGAGAGTGAAAGACACCTAAGGCATACAATTCAAAGATTAAAAATGGAGAAAGCTGCAAGACAAGCAAGAAGAAGAAGGACCTCAAACAAATAACTCTCAAGGAGATTGGAGATACTATGGAAGGAGAGAAACTAGGTGCAACACACCTCCAAGGAAATCAACCTCAAACATCAAGATCATTAAGTTTCATAGATATAATGATTTAGATGTCTACTTGGAATGGGAAGCCAAAGTAAAATACAAAATTTTAGCATTGATAATTAGAGGATAAAAAACAATTAGATTTAGTTGTGGTTGACTTTGATGGATATGCCATGACTTGGTGGCATACAGTTCCACCAAGAGCCACCTATAATACTTCTTGGATGAACATTAAATATTTGATGCGCGCTAAATTTGTTACTTTCTACTATAGGAGGGAAATGCTATAAAAGTAAAAGTAAGACCCTTTTATGAGTGTGTGGTAAGGGATACCTATGATGGTATTTTGACACTTATGGCTCATAATATTAAGCAAGAAGCTTATTACAAAAATGAGATATTAAGTGTCTCACTAAATATCTTATTATGAAGATTAAGATTTCAAGTGGCAAGAATTTGAAAAGATTTCTGGATCAAGATGTTTCAAAGTAGGTGCAACTAACCAACCACCTGACGTAGGAAGTTGATGATGAATATTTAATATCGAGTAGTAGTCCTTAATGGTGCAAAAACTCTAAATCTTTGAAATGAGGATTCTCATATTCCAGGATAAAAGTAATTTAGGTATGACATGTTATAGTTTTCTTTAGTGAGAAAGAGAAATGTGGATGATTTTGTAGCTTCTGGATGAAAAAACCAGAAAATGTTAGGAGGTTGTAATATTATTTAGTATATGTATATTATAGTTAAGTATATTTATACATGTCTAATATAATTATAATTATTTTAAATGAAATATTCTTCACACTATGTTAAAAGTTAATGATATTGTTTTATTGAAATACCAAAACAAGAATGCTTATTTAATATTCTTTAGTGTATTTTTATATTGTGTTCAGAAACAACAACATAATTTATAAAGCTATATGATGTAAAGTGATTTTCAAATACAAATCTTATACTTCCACCTTCTTCAAATGTCGTTAAAAGAAGAAAAAAAAGTTAATGAAATCAAATATTGCAATAATGACATATTACTTATACTATTAATGAGTAAATGAAGTTGTTATTGTAACTAAGTTAAAATGCAAATCAAGACTAGGATTGTGAATAGTTCATATAATTATATAATTGTAAACATTGAGATAGAAGTTAATAAATTTTAGGTTAAAATATTTTTTGTCTCAATTTTCGTCAAGTTTTTTTAAATAAGTCTTAATTTTGGTTTTATGTTCAAATAGGTCTCAATTTTCGTCAATTTTGTTTAATTGGGTCATTTTTTGCTAACATCGTTTAAATCATTAACGACCATGAATAGTGAGTGTCACGTGTCACTTCATGATTTTTTTGAATTTTTTATTTTATTTTATTTTTATTTTTTTTAAATGTACACGTGTCAACCCAGTAGCATGTCACGTGTCACTTTGTGGTTTTTTTGAATTTTTTCTTTTATTTTTTTTGAATTTTTTTGAATTTTTTTAAAATTTTTATAAATGTCCACGTGTCAATCTAGTTAAGGGTGGACAAAAAATCTAATTTTCTTGATCCAATCCACTTTTGCTTTAATGCAGTCCATTTAAAATCCATTTTATTAAAAATCCAATCCATCTAAAATCCATTAAATGATCTAGATTTCAATCTAATCTACATTTTATATATTTTATGGATTGGATATCCATTATATAAATCAAGATTTTAAAATATGGATAATCCAAAAAATTAAATCCAAATTTTCAATTTAATTTTTAGTTGGGTTATGCTAAAGGTTGAGATGGACTAGGCTAAATTCAAACTCGAACGGGCCTTGGTCGATGACCTGTACAAACCGAGCAGACCCGATGACCATAAGAGGTTGGGCGGGCCTAAAGATATGAACAGGCTAGGAGAGCCTGACAAACCGGATAAGTCGATCGGGCCCAACGACCTAAAAAATTTGGGAGAGCCCGATAACCCGAACGGGCCCAACGATAAGGAAAATTTGGGTGTGCCTGATGAACCGAACGGGCCTGGCATGCCCAATGACCCGAACGGGCCAAGCGGACCTAATGACCTAAATGGGTCAAGCGAGCCTGAAGATCCGAACGGGCCAAACGGGCCCAATGACCCAAGCGGGCCAGGCGGGCCTAAAGACCCGAATGGTCTAGGCAGGCCCGAAGACCCGAGCGGGTCAGGCGGGCCCAAAGACCCGAACACGCCAGGTAGGCCCAAAGACCCGAACGGGCTAGGCAGGCCCGAATACCCGAATAGGCCAGGAGGGCTCGAAGACGAACTTGATCCAAATATTTGGACTAGATTTAAATCTTTATCCAAATATTTGGATTTGGATTTTAAAAAAATCCAAATGTATAATTAGTCGTATAGTACCCAGTTTGGGGCTAGGGTGTCAAATAGGTACCCGGTTTAAAAAAAGTGTCAATTGCATCCCAATTTTTTAAAAAAGTGCTTCAATTAGGTCCCTTTCAGACAGAGTTGACTAACGCCATTAGTCAACGTGTCACGTGTCAATCTGTGGTTTTTTTGATTTTTTTTAACTTTTTTTTAATTTTTTTTAAACTTTTTAATTTTTTTTAAATCTTTTGAAAAAAAATGCCACGTGTCAAGTCTCTGTGTGTGACACGTGGCATTGTCAGTGCCACGTGTCAATATCAGTATCAGATGCCATTGTGTTGATTTCGATTTAGTCCCCATATATGTTTTTTTGTTTCAATTTAGTACCTAAGTATATGTATCTGAGTCAATTTTGTCCCATTTTTTTTAATAATTAATATCCATTTTTTTATAAAATTAAAAGTAATTAAGTATAAAAGTTTAACAAAAATTAAGTATTTGATATTTATATTAAAATTGAGTGGTAAAAGTCATTTTTAATAATAAAAAAAATTAGTATAATATTCAAACCAATAGAAATTTTGGTTTAAAATTAGTAAGAGACAATATTGTTCTATTTAAAAAAAAATAGCAAAACATGAGTACTTAATAAAAAAGTAATTAATAAAGTAATATGTTAAAAAGTCGTTTTTAATAAAAAAAAATATTAGTACAACATTTCTATAAATAATAAATTTGGTCTGAAATTGAGAGAAACAATATAAATATTAGTACTTAATTTTGTAAAAATATTTATACTTAATTATTTTTAATCTTATAAAAAATGGATTACAAAAATATTTTAATTATTAAAAAAAATTAGGACAAAATTGAATCAAATACATATACTTAGGTACTAAATTGAAACAAAAAGACATATATGGAGACTAAATCGAAATCAACACAATGACATCTGATAGTAACACTAACACGTGGCATTGCAATGCCACGTGTCACACACAGGGACTTGACACGTGGCATTTTTATTTTTATTTTTCAAAAATTTTTAATAAAAAATTTAAAAAAATTTGAAAAAAAATCTTAAAAAAAATAAAAAAAAAACACAAACTGACACGTGGCACGTTAACTAACAGCGTTAGTCAACTCTGTCTAAAAGGGACCTAATTGAAGCACTTTTTCAAAAGTTGGGATGGAATTGACACTTTTTTTAAACCGAGTACCTATTTGACACCCTAGCCCCAAACTGGGTACTATACAACTAATTATACCAAATCCAAACTAATTTTGCTAAAAAAATGGATTTGGGTTGAAAATCTAATTTAATTATTTGAATCTAAAATGGATGTAGATTGGATCATTAAAAATCCAATCTATGCCCACTCCTAAACCTAGTAGTGTGCCATGTGTCAAAGTCAATGTTCTATATTCAATTTGATCCCTATATTTATTATTTTTGTTCAATTAGGTCCCAATTTTTGTTAACATTAACCAATTTGGTCCCTCTCCAAATTAAAACCAAATTGATTTTTTATATTAAAATTCACATTTTTTATTAAATATTTTTATATAATATATTAAAATTCACATCATTATAACTTTGATATAAAAATTAAATTTCGTCACATCTTCGATAAGGACAAAATTAATTAATTTTAAACAAAATTGGGACTAAATTGGACAAAAATAACAAATATAAGGACCAAATTAAATACAAAATATTGACTTTGACACGTGGCACGCTATTGGGTTGACATGTGGATATTTAAAAAAATTTTAAAAACAATTCAAAAAAACCACGAAGTGACACGTGGCACGTTATTGGGTTGACACGTGTACATTTAAAAAAATTCAAAAAAAATTTAAAAATTTAAAAAAAATTCCAAAAAAATAAAAAATTCCAAAAATTTAAAAAAACCACGAAGTGACACGTGGCAATCACTGTTCATGGCCGTTAATGATTTAAACGGTGTTAGTAAAAAAGGACCAAATTGAACAAAATTGACGAAAATTAGGACCTATTTGAACACAAAACCATAATTAGTACTTATTTGAAAAAACTTGACGAAAATTGGGACAAAAAAAGTATTTTAACCTAAATTTTATTCATAATTCTCAAAAAAATTAATAAAAAATATATGAAAAGAAGTTATATGTTATTAGTTTTCATAAAAAGCATTAATATTTGTTTTTTATACAATAATTAATAATTATTAACGTTTTCTAGTCGAATAAAAATGGAAAATTTTCAATTTTAAGGGATAGTGTTGCAACTGAATTTTAATTATATAAATTTTCAATTGGAAAATGAATTTTAATTACATTAATTGCATTATGTTTCAAATCTTAATTTTAATTACTTTATTGTAACCATAACAAATTGTAAGGCCCACTTTAATTCTGCCACAATGTTTAAGGGCCTACCTTACTCAGTTGGGCTTAAGACTGACTCATAGGATGCCCAAAACCCCAAAACCAGCCTGAAACTGTCATTTCTACCACTTTTCAAAAAACAGCTCTCTTCTTCCCTCTCAGAACCGCATACATGAGCTTTGCTAGGGTTTGGCTCCCACTCTTCATTGAGCTAGAAGAACCCTATTTTATTCCACGTAAGTTGATTCTCAACCCGTACCCTCTCTTTTTCTAAGCTCTGTTTTCGTGGTTCCAACAAAGGTTCACTTTGATAACCTTGTATTCAATTTGTGCCACTGTTTCCAGCTCTCGAACCTACTCCTAGAGTTGTAGTGCTCGTTGGCTTAGGTGTCAGAGTCTTTGGATAGCATTCTCCAAGTAAAGGAAGCTATGATTTTTCATATTTTCCGTAAATCTGCATATTTTCAGCTTTGCCTCATGTTTATATGGCTTGTGTGCTACTGTGATTGTATGGAATGCCTTGAAATGTTATTTGGTATGAAATGCATGTTGATGCGTGTTTGAATAGTGGCGAGATCTGGTATTTTTGTCCAAGCGAGCTCATCTCACCTAGGCGAGAATAACATAACTTTACCTTGGTCCCTGCTCGAGCTCTCGCACAGGCGGGAAGCTTTCATTTTGAGTGATGAGGTATCTCACTCAAGCGAGAGGGTCTCGCCTCAGCGAGAACTCGTGGGAGGGACCTCACCTTTGAGCGAATAGCAGTCTCGCTCAGGCGAGGAGGGCTCGTCCAAGCGAGAACTCGCGAAACCTGCAGGGCTCTCTGTTGGCAGTCTCGCCTAAGCGAGGGCTTGTAACTTGAGCGAAAGACTTCTTTCGCCTGAGCGAAGATCCCTGGCTTGAGCGAGACTGGTGCAGGAATTTGCTCTATGGCTATTCTTTCCATGTTTTTGGTTGTTGGTTGTATGATTGGATGGAGTACCCTATTTAAAGTATGAAGTATGTGAATATGCATGTAATATCTTATTGTATGGACTGGAATTGATGAGTTTGGTATGATCTTTCATATGGAACATGATTGTATGGTTGGTTATAAATATTAGCATGAGATTGGTATGCATGATAACTTTATGATTGGTTGGTGAGACATGATTATGGTATGGTTTAGGACGTAATTCCATGAATCTCTTAGTGAGATCTCATGGTGGTGCCTCATGGTTAGAACGTAATTTCATGACCCTCTTAGTGACAACTCATAGTGGTGCCTCACGGTTAGGACGTAATTCCATGACCCTTTTTGGTGAGAGCTCATGATGGTGCCTCATGGTTAGGACATAATTCCACAAACCTGTTAATAAGGTTTTGCTGTGGTGCCTTAGTATATAATTAAGTAAGGATTCAAGTAAGGATTGCATCATGAAACTCTAAAGAGTCAATTAGTCTCGTGTAATGCGTACTTACTCGAGTGGTGAGAGTAGCAAGAGGCCCTAGTCTTTGGCAGGATAATGGCCTTAGATGTTTGAAGGCTAACCTTGTGTATGGTAGGGTGAAACCCATTAGCAATGGCTCTGCAAAGCAGTAGAGGCCACCACAAGTACAAGCATCCAATGAATCCAACTGATTATATGTATCCGGATAATTAAGTCTCAGAGTCTTGCTTGGTTGCTATCACATGCTAGGTTGATTCATGTATTATGGAATTTTAAATTGTGTAAGACCCGAGAAATTTAAATAATTAATTAAATAATTATTTAATAAATGTGGATAGTAGAAGCCTTTAAGGCATTTAATGCGAAGTGTTATGATGTGGAAAAGTACTAGCTTAAATGGTTGATAGTACTTTAATGTGTGACAAAACTTGGGTTCGAGTCCTATGTATGTCATTTGTGTGTTATTTTAATTTGTGCATTATTTTATTGATATATTTGAATGTGAGTAGTGATAATGTTATCCTAAAATTATAGGAATTATCATGAAACATGATTTGGTTGAATTGGTTGTGCACTTGCTTTGTGATTGAGTGGTTATGTGTTCAGACCTTGCTAAGAACAAAACTAAACTTCTTTTTTGCCAAATTTTCTTTTGGCATGGATATGAAAGGGTTAGGAACCCTAGCAGCCAAGAGAGGCAACTTAAGGGGACAGCAAAAGGAGCTGTAAAATAACAATAATGGGCTTTGAATAGCCACTAATCCCATGATTAAGTATAGAATTTGTTTTGGGATCATTAACCCTTATTAAGGTGTAATTAAGAGAGAGTAAATTGGAGAGAATAGAGAAATTTCGAGTCTGCAATTCGTAAGTGCTGGTGAGGGAGGTATTAAGAGGAATCATTGGTGTTTTGGGAGAAGGACAACTGAGTTCTTGAGGAATAGCAAAGAGAGGCCCTTGGACATCATAAAACAAAGGCTAGGAGACCAATTGGAGTGAATATTTCTAGTTAAGGGGAGTTTTTCCTTGTACTTTTATCCGTGTTCGAATGATTATGTCTTGCTATGTCCCATTGCATGAAAACCCAACCCCTTGGACGTTGTTTTTCGTAGTTTCTGGGTTTCTGCCCAGAAACCGCTTGGCGGTACAGCCCGAGCTGCCAGGCGACGCATCAGACTTTGCCTATGTTTTTGCATTTTTGACATGAATCGCCTGGCAGGGATGAATGTCCGCTAGGCGGTGCGACACTGTTCGCGTTTTTCTTGGCTTGCAGTTTGCGCAAGGGTCGTTGTGACTTCTGAATGTGCTTTTGTGAATGATGATATGTGTTAATAGTATAAAACTTCTAGAATTGTGGGTCTGATGGTGCTGTGAGAACACTTTTTAAGATTTATCATGGATAGAGGTGGGGTTTTGGAAGGGAAGAACTCAAATTTGAATTATCATGGCCCAGTGTATGTGCGATTTAGAGAGAATAATATCATAGAACGTTGGGATGGTGAATCATGTGTGAATTATCGCGTTTTATTGCAATTGGTGTCTGGATCGAGTTCTGGACATATTGGGTATATCGTAGGTACAACAACTTGGAAGTTTCCCTGGGTTCTGATGTACAGCCTAGCGGCACGCAGCTTGCCGCCAGGCGATGACAAGAACAGTGGCAAAATATTGTGTTTGGTTTTGGTTGGTCGCGAGGGAAGAGGTTGTGAGTGGATTGGAACATAAATTAAGACAAGGAAAATGGAAGGGAATAGGGTACTTGAATTCTTTGTAATTGAGACAATAGGAGAATTAAGATAATGTGTTTTAATAGAAGTATACTGGGTTGGAATACTGATTATACATTGCTGGTTTAACTTGTAAGGGATGAGGTGTAAATAGTGTAGAGTATGATTTATGAAATGTTGAGAATTTAGATGCCTTGAGATGGGAATGTGTATTTTGTATTTATAAGCGGATAGATGGATAGAAATGCTAAATATAGGGAAAAAGTACATATTAATTTTATGTATAAAATTGGCATTAGTAAATGGTAATCAGGGTGGTGTTGTTGAGCTTGTTATGTGGTAATTCATTGAAGAGGTTATGTGGTCCATATGGGTGTCAATTGATAAACACGGGTTGTAGATATATCCAAGTTTGAAAGATAAAGGAGAGATGCAATGGCATGGAGTTGGACAATAGATTATGGATATGTGATCAGGGAAGGAAATGAATTGGATTGAGTATAATACGTGTAGGGGTGCTAGAACTAGTAACTGGTGCATTACTGATATAGCGCCTGGTGGCACAAGTGTGGTCGCCAGGCGATAGGAACAACATGAAGGCCTCTGCAACGAGCGGCGCCTGGCGATGGGGTGGATTTTGCCAGGCAGAAGACCCTAGGACAATGGGTCTGCTTGGAGTTTGGCGCCTGGCGGCGAGGAAGTTCCGCCCAGCGGTCTGCACTAGTTTTGCCTAGCGGCGCTTTGGTCGCTCCAGGCCATGACACTGCAAACTGTGGCTTGTGTGTGTGTTGCGTTTAAGAAATGATGCTATACTTGGATCAGGGGATGTTGTGCCATGAGCGGGTAGGTTCATGGATGGTGATGAACATGTGATGATGTGAGCGGGAAGGTTTATATCTAGTTACTCTCGTGTGGAGATACGAGCGAGGTAGGTTCGTATGTTCCGTGCTCACACCTGAGAGATGCTGCGTGCAGGGAGATACGTAGCTGAGGATCACATATGTTGGACTACAGGTGGGCAGGTCCGTAGAACAAGACTACGAACGAGGAGGTTCGTAGAGGCAGGACCACGAGTGGGCAGGTTCGTGTGAGCATAATATTCTTGAGTCCAAGGCTAACTATTTGTGTGATTAAAGGTTGAAAAGCCTTGGGGAGTAAGGTCTTGGCCAAGAACTAATTAGGAAGAATAAGATGGGTGTATTACTTACCTTTTGTTATTGTATATGCTATTTCTAATTTTATCAGCTCACCCTTTCTGTTTGTGATTGGCAATGATCGTGTGATTCGTTACACGAGAGCAGATGATGATACAGGTGATGTTGTGGATGCACAGACGACGGAGTGAGGGCTAGCTTGAGATTAAAGCTAGGGGAATTGATCATGTTTTCATTTGTTTTATTTGAAACTTGGAATTTGTAATAACTTTATGGTTTAATTTCATTTAAATTTTGTCGCATTGGATATTAATTTAATTTTTCCCACATTTGTGAATGATAATATTGCAACGTTTGAATTTTTTTCTATATTTATTAATTTAATTAAGTAATATTCCTTAGGGATATTACAAATTGTATGTTCAATTATATGATAAAAACCTTTTTACTTTAGCTTACCCTTTCTGTTTGCTTGTGTGTTCTGTGTGTGGTTTTCTCTTTTTGCGATAATCATCAATTTATTGATGTGAGCAGATGTGGGAACCCCTAGTGGTCATCACGATGATGGAAACTCTGCTGCGTAGCTATTCCTGGGTTGGATTCCCTTCTCCGAGTACTCTTTAAGGTTGTGACCTATGTATTGTACATGCTCTATGAGTACATATTTTGGATGACTGTCAAAACATTTATTCTTGTTCTCCTTTTGTTAATGACATCATAGTGTGTCTTAGTTTTATATGTCATTTAACTAACCACATTTATTAAATGGGACGTTAAATAAATTTTCTAAGAAAAATTAGTACAAGAAAAACACTTTTACCTAATTTTCTAATTTAAATTAGTACAAATTTAAAATTGAATTTAAATTGAATTCAATTAAATAAAATCAATTTTAAAGCGAAATTTATAAGATAATTTTTTTTTCTTTCGATCACAATTATTTTACATTGTGAGTCCTTTTAAAATTATATATGAAACTAAAAGAACCGTTAGCTGAGATCTAATTATTTTCTGAAATAGCTTTCCAAGCACACCCTTAGATTTAATTGTCATTCCTAAGTAAACAAGGTATTATTTTTAGAGTAATATTTCCAAAATTATTGACTGACTTTCGTATTTTGTGGTATTCTGTGGATGTGTGACTGAGATACTTTATGACACGCAAAACTATAAGTCATTAAAGAAAACAAAAAGTTCACGTTGTTGCATACGGATACCTAAAATAGTGTGTTTTACAGAATCAAACCCAAAAAAGTCCAAATCCCCATGTAAGTATGAACTTGGTTACGTAAAAAGTAGAATAAATTATCATAACTTATCTCTTATTCAGGTTTCTGTAGATTCTTTCACCTATGTCTATTATATATATCTTGGACAAATCACAATTTCTTGGCATATGCGAGTCACCTTGGATTTCCTTTTATTTCGAGAATGTCCTACGCCAAAGTTTATCTTCGGCTATGTTATTTTTTAAATTATGTATAATTTTTTTTAATTTTTTTAATTAAATTTAAAGATTTTCATAGTTTTAGATATTTTTAAATAAAATTTATTAATTTTTCTAATGGGTACTTTTTATATTTTTCTATTAATTTCTTCTCGATTTTGGATGATATTTTTTTTTTCATTTTACTTATTAGTCTTCACATAATAAAAAAAAATTAGGTTTATAATTATTACATTGATATAATAATGAGTATAAATTAATGAATGATTTTATTGTTCTTATTGTAAATATATTTCATAATAAAATTGACATGTGATAACTTTCGCAAACTAACTTTATTATCACTATAATTTTAATGAAAATTTTACAATATCATCTTATATACATTTTTTAATGTTCAAATATAATTAAATAAGATAACAAAACAAAATAATATGTAACACTCGACCTATATATAAATATACATATCAACAACAAAACTTTGGTCAATCACAGTAAAAATTATAAAACAATTTTCAATTATAAAAAAATGATATAACTCTCTAATTTTGAAGAAAGTAATTTTTCTCTTACTTTACACATTATATATATAAACACACATTCTTTCACACAATTTTTGGAATCCTATTAAACAATTTTAGAAATAAAAATAAAATATATAAAATTTAAATCTAATAAATACATAATTATAATTAATAAGAATAATATAAAAAAAATTCTAAAATATCTCGACATAAATCAAATATGAAACTTCCTAAAATATTTTAACATTTCCCGTAAAGTGGGTGAATTCTTTCTCAACATTTACTGTTGTTTATACTTTTGTTGAATTAAGGAACATACATATGTCAATGATTTCTAAAGCTATTAGATTCCATAATTAACCATACCATGATCATGGAGTTTTCTTCGTCCCATGACTTAAATTTTGAATTAACTTCCACAAGAGTTTCATCGATTAAATGGCTAGTCTTTCTTTTACCTTTTAAAATGATTTTAATGAGTTATGACCACCAATAATTCCCTTTCAACCAATAAACTGAATCAGCATTTATCAAAGAATAATAGTTAGCAGAATTGAAAGAAGAAAAAAAAAGGACAAAATCAGTTCTGATACTGATTTTTGTTCTTCTTCACCCAAATGCTTCAAGCTTTCCTCCTGCTTCTGCTCCTCCATTCCCAATAACCTTCTCACATCATTGCACACTCAGCATGAACACATAATTTAAAGAAACACTAAAAGAGAGCATCATTGGATATAATAATAAATAAAATGTATAAAAGAACAGAGAAAACAATTTCAAACCAACAAAAAATAACATTGATGGATAAATGTCGTGAAATCCATGTCAAACCTCTATAGCTGTAAATAAATAACAAAACTGGCGTTCTTTAAAGATTTTGAACCAAACCACCAATTTTAAATCAAACCACTCGAGGCTGAGCAATCCCTACATGGTACAGGTAAAACAATCCAAATTGGAAAAAAAAAATGAAAACTAGATAACAATGAACATAATGATTTGAAAACATAAAACAATATCTAAGAATTAACATTGAATAGCAAATGACATGAATTAGTCAATAAATAATGCAGAAAAAAAAGTAGTCATAAAAAAAAGAAAATTAATAAAATAACTTTCAGCAAAAAAAAAAATCAATGTTCATGAAGGCAAGAATGAAAAGGAAATCAGAAAAACTAAAGTATGGACATATAAAATGTAATAATTTTTACATGAAAAAGACACAAAAAATCGGATTATTTGAAGAAGGCTTAAATACATTTTTCGTCCTCATTTTCGTAGTGTTTGATGCAAATGGTCCTCATTTTACTAAATGTTTAAAATGGTCTTCATTTTCGCAATTCGTGTTTAATTTAGACCTTTTGTTTGATGTCGTTTAAATCAGTAACGGAGCACTGTACAAGTGACACTATTTGTATTATGTTGAATTGTGGTTCACTAGGTGTACAGTACAGCTGGATTAATAACATTAATTCAAATTTGGGGCAAATTGTGCAATTAGGGTTAATGCTACAATTAGGGATTCTGGTGGGTGGGAGACAATTTCTGCTTGGTGATTTTTGCGTTTGATTTAAGTGGAAGCAATTGGATGTGGTGATTTCTGAGTTCAATTTTAGAGGAAGCAATTGGACGAGATAAGTACTTTGCTCTTGGGTTTAGGGTTTTCGGGATTGTGATTTAGTTTGCAGATTGCAATCAGTTGGGCTTAGGGTTTTTGTGATTATGTTTTGGGATTTGTTGTGATTCGAATGTTGTGATGTTATGCATGGCAAGGTGTTAATTGCATGAACCAGAGGTAAAGAAAGAACATTGGGACCGTGAAATACCTAGACAATGGGATTGCAGGAAGGCACCAACACGAATTGGGAATGGAGGAAGGAATACTGTCAAAATTTCTTCTACCCAACAATTCATTTTCAAAACCCTAGTTTACCTATTTATCCCCAACTATCTAATTACTACAGTTGTATTGTACACGTAATACACCACAATTCAACGTAATACAATTAGGTGACACCTGTATAGTGTTCCGTTACTGATTTAAACGCCGCCATATAAAATGACTAAATTAAACACGAATTGTAAAAATGATGATCATTTTAAATATTTGATAAAAATGAGGACCATTCGCAACAAACACTACAAAAATAAGGACGCAAAATATATTTAAGCATTTGAAGAAACATCCAACCATAGCAATTTATGAATAGAATGAAAAATTCATAGAAAAAGACCGATGTATGCAAACAATAGAATAAATTAAAGAAGCCTAGAAAAAAGGAAAGACGAAAATGAAAAGAATATGAAATGTAGCCAAACCATCGATACAAAAGAAACAATGTAAAGCGGGGAGAAAAGAACACAAAAATTGATTGGAATGTATACAATTGCACACTAGAAACGAAAAAAACATAGTGAGTTTCGAAAGAAAGAGTACCCAAAAATAGTAAAAATGAAAACAAAAACAATAACAAAGATAAAATAATGAAGAAATGTAACCAATGAACTACAACCTAAAAAACATAGAGCAAGGTATACAGAGAGCCAAACCATGAATCATAAAAATCGAACTGAAAAATAACCTAATGTTCACAAAATGAGGAATAAAAAATAAATCAGTATAACAACAAAGCAAAAAAGAAAAAAAAAACGCAATGTATAAAATCAGAAATCAAAAACAAAAAAATATAAAAATAAACATCAAGAACAAATTTAGTGTTGAAAGAAACAGAAGTCGAAATCGAAAAACATCAAAAAATAAATAAATTCAAACATAGAGATTGAGATCTCCATGCAAAGAGCAATAGATCGAGATTTCAAACGAAGACACAAAATGGGATTTCAAACGTACCACGTAATGACAACAAGAGAATAGGGTGAGACGAAGAGACAAAAAAGATTTGGGCGGAGGAGAAATCGTGAGAGCAAGAATAAAATGATAATGAAAGGGTAGAGTTTGATTATTTTTATTTTTTGAAAAATGGGTTGCGGGTAGGAATTTCGAATAAAGAAATGAAATATTTTGGGAGGTAAAGAAAATAGAGTATTTAAAATGGGACACTTGTTAATCAGAAAAATGGCCATGTGTTGCATTTTAAGTTAACAAGATTGTTTTACTTAAAGGTTAATTTTGTTTGAATTTTAAAATGTCTTGTTGAGATGTTTCAATGTGCGTTATGGTTGCTATTTGTGTTTTATGTTTTTGTATTTTTTATCAATATCCAAGTTATTCGATCACATTTAATTTAGTTGAAATTTATATTATCATACTATTAAATATATATATATATATATATATATATATATATATATATTAGTAAGATTAAAATATTCCAAAACATATTTTAAATAAATACACATATTATAAATTACTGAATATTTTTCATTCAACTCTCAAGGATGATGACAAAGAAAATCCAAGAATATAGAGACTATCCCAGAGAGAACTTGAAAACAAGTTAGGATGCAAAATTGGAATCATATCATACTCATTCCAAGTTGAAAATACAATGAATGGAGGTCCTTGTTTATAATGGAGGAGGAGTCAAACCTAGATAGCTCAAGAAAGAGGAAAACTAAAATTTAAATTCCCTCAAAAGGTGGTACATGAAGTGGATCAAGTGCCACTTGTGTACTTATGCTTTTCACATTTAACATGTGTTCAAAATGTGGTAAGCATGCACCTCTGAGTCATAGCTGAGCTAGGGTTTTTGTTTGACTTGAATGAGCCAAATTGAAATCCTAACAAGACTCTTCTAATCCTATTCTAATCCTAACCTAATCCAAGTCTACCATTAAACACTATAAGGTCTAAATATAAGTCTGAATATCCTAACATACTTGGCCCAAATACAAGTCTAAATATCTTAGACTACTTGATCCAATTATTGTTAATAAAAGAATAAAATGGACAGTTTAAGTAAAGGTTTCATAATGATGACTTATGAAAATCTGAGATGAGATACAATGGATGCTTAGATTCAAGAGTTACATTAAACACTATTAATTGTAGTAGATAAGCCATGTAATCTGTGTATCATAAATGAGTTAGTACATAGAGAGTCACATGCAACAACACTAGCTCTGCTGAGAGAATAATTGTTAATTACATTAATTGATTTTTAAGGACAAATTGTAACTTGACTTTTCATATTCTTAACCTAATTCTAAAAGTATCGAAAGTGGGAGTTCTCTTTAAAAATATAGAAGTTAGACAATTTTTTAGAATTGAAAAACTCTATGTGAAAATATAATGTGGGTAGAGCATGTAAATTTCAATAAAGTGTGATCTTAGGTGATAAGGTCTTATTTTTGTAGTTAGGTAAAGTTGGTCATCCTTTATGTGATTCAAATGAGGTGTTAATTCCTTGTGACTTTAAGGAATGCATTTCTTCATTTCTTGTGTGACTCAAAAGAGGTGTCTTCATCCTTTGTAAGACTCAAATGAGGAGTTCATCCCTTGTGAATTTCAAGAGTGATGTTTTTCATCTCTTGTGACTTCAAGAGAGATACTTTCTTTCCTAAATTGTTCTTACTCCTATTTGTAATATTAGTTTATTTAAGTGTTTAGTTAATCTCTCTCTTAAGAGTGATTAACAACTAAACATGTGCTCTTTTGATCTGAATCAGTATAAAATAACTTGTGTAATTTTTTCTTTCCCTGCTCTCTTTATTTAAATGTTGTTGTTATAAAGAAAAATATTGTATTATGTATTTGATTTTAAAGGAGAAATTTTTAAAGCATAAAATTTTATTAAGAAACCAATTCACCACTCTCTTGATTTTTGTCCAACTTAAATATCCCATTGTGCAACTATTCTAACAATTACAAATTTATTTATTCTTAGTATATGCGTTTTATTAGTTTCGTCCATGTTAATAGCAGCTTGCGTCTACTCAGATGATTGTTAGAATAAAACAATTTTAGTTCATATCCTAATTAATCTTAACGTAGACTTGTGTTTCGGGTGATTAATCTTAACGTAAACATAAGATAAAGATATTCCTTACAAGAGAATAATAAGCTTAAAGAATGTTTTTTTTTTTTTTTGTTAAATACAATGTAAGCTAAATAAAACTGTAAGATATTGTATTATTTAGTACACAAAGTATTTGCGTTTTGCATAGTCCATTCCTCTTCATAATTCATTTTATTATGATAAACATTTTAAAACTTTAGAACTCCTGATTTTTTTTTCTATAAAGAATGTTATTTTGAAAATTGTTAAAAAATATAATATTGGAACATGTTGCATGTGAAATCATATTTACAAAATCAATGTATTCTTGAATTGAAAGACAAAACTAGGAATTCAAGAAAATAATTTGTAATGTATCTTCATCTTATTGAAATAATTTGAGTTAAATTCAACTTTCCGTAAAAAAGAAAAAAAAAATACAGATCATGAGAGTAATATATAAAGAAAAACTCCAAAAACGTATGACTTTTTTTCAAAAAAAAATAATGTCATAATATTCTATATAAATTTGTTTATAATTCACATATTTCAAATTACGCAAACCAACCCAATTCCAAAAA
>Ga0214543_1005723_pt1 | contig 22599 bp, 22 predicted proteins | sample CNSS2metaG_FD_160094 | JGI IMG/M metagenome (GOLD analysis project Ga0214543, IMG submission 160094) | Root nodule microbial communities from cowpea collected in UCLA plant growth center, Los Angeles, California, USA - CNSS2 | ecosystem: Host-associated > Plants > Roots > Nodule | place: USA... | reverse complement strand
ACAACCATCCTCCTAATATTAAATATTTGACAATATTATGTTTCCTTTACCGTAATTTTTTTATTATTTTATTAAAATTAATTAAAATTAATATTAAAGTAGTAAGAAAATGGGTATGGGTATGGGTTCGAGATTATACTCGTTACCCGGTGGGGATGAGGATGAGACAAAAGTTTAATACCCGTTGGGTTTGGGTATGTGGATGGGGATGAATTTCTTTTACGGGGATGGGTATGGGATAGCGAAACTCGTCCCCGCCCCGCCCTGTTGCCATCCCTAGTTACAATTTTGTCATATATTTATAAGAAAATTATTTAATTAATATACGCATTCTTGTTCACATCTCATGTAGTACAAAATTTATTTTATCCCTTGTTTCTGCAGAGAACAAATAAGATCAGTTAGGCACAAGTATCACCTTACCCATATCCACTATCTCCTCGGTTGGCTTCTCCCCTTCTTGCATATATCGGCTTTGACCCAGCTGGATGACTTTACCATGGGGGTACTGCGTGCGCTGAACGTTGCACCTACACAGCTGCATCCAAACAGTTGGGCCTAATTGCAAGCCTTCCGTATTTTGTGCCAATCACTATATCTATAACCTTCTCCTCATGCATTTTTGTACTTCTATGACACTAGGCCCCGCCAGCCGACTACTTGGTTATCTTTGGTGAGTCGTCCTAGCATCAGCAGATTGGACACGTTCTCTCAGTCATTCAAGCATTTCAAAGACGAATACTTTAAAGTTATGGTGAAAGAGGAGGGCAAGTCCCATTTCCTTAATGCAGATGGGAGCACAAAGTTCCCGTTTAGCTGGACAGGAAGTCCTTCTCGATATAAGGACATGGGTACCGACGAGTTGTTGGCGGTTGATAAGGAGGTGGTGGAGGTCTTGATGAAGTTTACCAATAAGTTGCCCACTAAGGGTCTAGTTAGAGTTTATAATTCGGTTCACCCGATTATTGATATAGAAGGTATCTGTTTATTACTTAAACTGTATTAATGCTTCTAAGTTGACTTAACTAGGTTTTGATGTGTTGTTGTAGGGCACATGGCTCAATCCGGAAAGAAGAACCTAGCACTTTTCCAAGCGTTGAGGAAGGAGATGGCCCCCAAGGCTAAAACAGCCGAGAACACTGATGTTCCCAACTTGCAGGAGTCGTTGGTTGAGGTGCACATGCACGATGGTACTAAGAGAAAGGCTGAGTTGCCGGCTCGACCCGACAAGGGTAAAGATGTAAAGAAGGTTAGGGCGGCATTGCTTGGGGTGGGGTCAGCCAGTGGGACGAAAGGGCTAGAGTCCGGTTTGATTGAGTTGTCAGAAATGTCTGTTAGGAAAGATATTGCTATTAATCTTCCAGAGACAATCATCAACTCTATCGACGGTATGGAGGCGGATCATCTTGTAAGGACCATGGTTGAATTTGGAAGCAAGGCATTGATACTAAGTCGCCGGGTTGGGTCTTTGTACCGACGAGAAGTGAAGGAGGGAGGTAGGGAAAAGGTGGAGGAATTGCAAGGAAAAGTTGATAAGTTTGAGGAGGAGAGGGTCGCTTGGAAGAAGGAGAGGGAGAGTTGGGAGGAGGATAGGAAAAGGTTGGGAACCTGGAAAGTTCATTGTTTGGATTCGGAGGGAAAACTTAATAAGAGGATAGCGGACCTAGAGGCTGACTATGATGACTTGAAGGAAAAATATGAGGGTGCTGAGGTTAAACTTAATGATTTGAAGGGCTGTATTATCCAAGAGCATATTAATGGGTTCCAGAAGGGGTTGCGGCAGGCGGCCTTCTTTTATAGGGATGTTGATGCTGTTGACTCTAAGTTTGATGTAAATAAAGATGTTGTTGATGGGAAGCTCGTTAACGAGGCTGAGAGTATCCTGGAGGAGGAGGTGGAGAAGGAAGCGGTCGAGGAGGAGAAGGAAGCGGCATTTGCCGTGGAGGGTAGCGATGACAAGGCGAAATAGGACTTTTATTTTTTATGATTTGAAATTGTTATTGAGCCTATGTCTGTAATAATTGGTACATCATGTGTGTGGCACTCCGTACATTTCTTTGCTTTTATTTTAATATGATTAATGCTTTAAGTATGCTATATTGTTTGTCGGATGTCAATAGTATTTATGTTTGGCGAATTCAGTTGTTTGTTAAGGGTGTTCGACCCAGGCCGCTTACTTGTGGTAAGGGTGGGGAACTTAAACGAATTAACCAACAAGTTAAGGGCGTTCGACCCAGGCCGCTTACTTGTGGTAAGGGCGGGAAACTTAAACGAATTAACCAACAAGTTAAGGGTGTTCGACCCAGGCCGCTTACTTGTGGTAAGGGTGGGGAACTTAAACGAATTAACCAACAAGTTAAGTGTGTTCGACCTAAGCCGCTTACTTGTGGTAAGGGTGGGGAACTTAAACGAATTAACCAACAAGTTAAGGGTGTTCGACCCATGCCGCTTACTTGTGGTAAGGGTGTAGAACTTAAACGAATTAACCAACAAGTTAAGGGTGTTCGACCCAGGCCGCTTACTTGTGGTAAGGGTGGGGAACTTAAACAAATTAACCAACAAGTTAAGGGTGTTCGACCCAGGCCGCTTACTTGTGGTAAGGGTGGGGAACTTAAAGGAATATGAGAAGTGAAGTAAAGAATGGTCGTAAAGTTGTGAACCCTTTGTATTATTCATTGAATCTGGGGTACCTCGTTAAAACCTCCCCGGCCAAAACCCTCCTTAGGAAAAAAAGATCAGGTGAGGAAAAAGAGTACACTCAGGGTTACAAGTGTTTGGTGCGATGCAATACATGTTTTTAACTAAAGTAGAACTTGAGATGGGACACATTCCATGTATTGGATATTTCTTCCCCAGATAACTGCTCCAGCTGGTATGCTCCTCCCCCAGCGTCTTCACGTATTCGATATGGGTCGTCCCAATTGGCGGAGAACTTGTCATCCTTCTTTCTTGCACTGCTGGCCATTCTCCAAACTAAGTCTCCTTTTGTGAACGATCTTGGGCATAGGTTGGCGTTATATTTCATGGCGGCTCTTTGTTTGGCAGCTAAGTTGCGTATTTGAGCTTTTTCTCTTAGCTCGGGTAGGAGGTCAAGGTGGGTGGCCATGTTTTGATGATTGTGGGTTGGGTCGTATAGTTCTCGGTGCAAGGATGGTTCACCAATTTCAACGGGTATCATGGCGTTTGCACCGTATACTAGGCTGAACGGAGACTCATTCATTGCTGATTGAGGGGTACACCTGTAGGCCCACAACACTTCTACTAGTTCTTTTGGCCATCAGCCTTTGGCGTTGTCCAACCGCTTGCGTAGATCCACTAGGATAACCTTGTTTGCCGCCTCGGCCTGTCCGTTGGTCTGTGGGTGTTCAATAGAGTTGGTTATGTGTTTGATGCCTAGACCGGTGTAGAATTTAGTGAGTTCTTTATTTATAAACTGTCGGCCATTGTCGGTGATGATAGTATGTGGGACACCATATCGGCATATAATATCCTTCCAAACAAACTGTTGGACTTGCTGGGATGTGATGGTGGTTAGTGGTTTGGCCTCTATCCACTTAGTAAAGTAATGGATGGCTACTATCAAGAATTTTACTTGGCCTTTGCTGGGGGAGAAGGGGCCAAGGATGTCCATTCCCCACTTTGCGAAGGGCCACGGGGATAGGATAGAATGAAGTTGTTCTTATTTCTGATGAATGAGGTTGTCATGTTTCTAGCATGGTTTGCATTTTTTGACGAAGTCTTGGCAGTCTGCTTCCATAGTCGGCCAGAAGTAATCAGTGCGAAGGATTCTGGTAGTCATGGTGCGTGCGCCGGAATGGTAGCCGCATATGCCTTCGTGTAATTCCTTAATGATGTACTGGACTTGTTCTGTAGTGACGCATTTGAGAAGCGGTTGGCCATATCCGCGTTTGTAAAGATCATCGCCTATCATGGTATATCTGGCAGCCTTAGCCATCCAAGTTTTGTCAACATCTGGTGGGGGTTGTTGGTTTGAAGATATTGGATATAAGGGGTGGTCCAGTTGTGGGCTTGGGGATGGGTGAGGTTGTCGGTAGGGGCGTGGGTTAGGTTATGACAAGTATTTGTGATGGAAGGTGTGGATAGTGTCTGTTGCAATAGGGATCGATGACGGCTTTTTAATTTGGTGCTGGCTAATTTGGATAGGATGTCGTCGACTAGACTTGGGCTCTGCTCTTCATGTCTTTTGCTAGGGCTATGGCCCATGTATTATATTGTTAGTACTGTGTTTCTGGTTACATTAGACCTTGTACCTTGTCTTGTATTAGCATCGTGGTACGCCTCAAGATTTCCTTTTTTAAAACTCTTTGATATCTTTAAGGAGTGAGTCTTTACTCTGTGTCTTTGCTCGTATTATTATATTGTGTGACGTGTCATTCAAGTAAGTTTATTTATTAAATGGGACGTTACATAAAGAGTAAAAAAGATTAAATATTTGTCATGAAAGTCGTTTCAATTGAAAAAATTAAGATTTCAATATCCTTGAACAAAATCACATCAATGAAAATATGTGCCTTCAAGATTGTTATGAGAACAAAAGTATATTTGATAATATGAGTGAATATTTTAAAAAAAAGAGAAGAAATGAAAGATTATATAATAAAATAAAGATTCTTAAACCAAATCAAACAAAGAACTTAACAAGGTGAGAAAATAAGTTTTTTTACCTAATAATATTAATTAAAGTTGTTTTTGTAGTGTATAAACATCTACAGCAATTGAATATTATTCATCCTAGATACAACAACTTTTATTTATTTATTTTTTTGAGTGATTTTATGGATTCCAAATCACTCCTTGTTTGTCAATTTTCTTTGATTACCCAAGCATATTAACAAACGTCCAACTTTAATCCTTATATAAGAAACTTTAGTAGCCTACTTTGGATCCTTGACCTATAAAATAAAGTGCCTATTTTAGAGCTCAACCATTACAAGTGCCATGAAAGTGATAAATGAAAAATAAAGACTTAAAATTAAAGGCTTAAAGCCATAAAGAAAGTAAGAAAAGTTTAAAGTAAAGATAAAACAAAAAGGAAATGAGGATGCATCATTTGATATTTTTTTTGTTTGAATTGACGTGTTACATACGTTTCATTGTACATAGATCATATACTAGTTAATCATTTCATATCATAGAATTATCACACTCTAGGCCACACTAGAATTATTTGGATTTATAATATTTTATTTTTCTTTTAAATTTATAGGGTTGAATTGAAACATACAAATCACCAACCGTTGATAAGGTATTTTCTATATACACAGTTAGAAATATTTACATATTCAATTCTTTATATCATTTTTTTTTGTGCATTATTCAATGTAATTTGTTAAACTTGAATTAATAGAGGCAAATTTCAGTAATAAAGTCAATGGAGTAATCAAATCGTAACCAGAATTGATTTGAAAATTAGAAAGATAGAAATTCAGATCAGTTACCTAATAATAGACATGACAAAAGAAGTGATACTTAGAATTACTTGATTAATTTGTCTTACCCAATTTTTGACAAAGAAAAATTGATTTGACCGAATTTGATGTCTAGTTATTGCAGATTGCACTAGGACAGTTTGCCACCCTATATTAGCTATATCATAAACTTGAAAAGAAATCCATGCAAAAATAACTTTATACAACTCATTTTAAGGTTATCAATCAGATTATAAAAATAAGAATTAAATATGATTTGAGTAACTGATATGATATAAAAAAATTATCTTTACTTCAAATTTTAATACATTTTATTTTTAAATTTTAAAAATAAATGTATATGATTTTTTAATCGAATTATATTAATTTTTGAAAATTTTTTAAATGGTGTTTCAAATTAAGATTTAAAACAAAACATGTAGATAAGTGTAAAAAATTCAAATATCAATTAAAACACAATTGACAAGTAAAAAATATTTAATGCAATTAAAATAAAAAATATTATATTTATTAATTTTTAAAATTTAGAGATCAAAATATATTAAAATTTAAAACAGAAACTAATTTAAATTTTAGATAAAGATTAAAAAATTAAAAATATATTTAACCTTAAAATAACTAAGTTTATTTTAATAAATTTTATCTCTTCTTGTTGTTTAAATGTTATAATTGTATGATTATAATAACAACGGATAAGTAAAACCACACGATTCTAGAAACCAAAATTGAACCTAAAAGGGAGTTTTTTATTCACATATTTAATTATATTATTCCATCTGAGAAATATTATTCTCTATCAAAGATGTTTAATTAATATTTTTTATTTTTAGAATATTTTTAATTTCTTATAAAAAATTAATATATTAAAAAAAAGAGCAAATAAGAGTTTTATCATTTAAAATGAGAATAAAAGAAAAAGTAGGCTTTTGGAAATCGGATATATTTTCCAAGAATAATTTAATAAAACTTAAAATAAACTCACTAAGTTTTACAATCAAATTAATGACATTGACATAAAGCTAAAAAGTTATAATATAAACATTTAATTAAGTTGTTGAATCAAAACTTGGTGAATCTAATTTGAATCAGAAGCTATCAACTCAATTCACGGGTAACCCAGAAGCAAATAAGTTCTAAACTTGACAACCGATTGAAATTTGAAAGCAAATTTGACAGAAGTAACTGAGAACCATTGACATCTGTATATGATGCTTTTTATGTCTACACAACAATGCTTTAATTAATGCAATACCGTGGAAGCTTTTCATACGTCATTAGTGATTAGAAATGAATGAATTGTTTGTAGCTAAAAGATTGGCTTGATTCGTTTTATTTGTATTTTGTTGGATTAAGAAATGAAAAATGTGAGTGAAAAGAAAGAAAGAAAGAAATATAGGGAAAATTGATGTTAACGAAGGAAAATGGGAGAAATGAATGAATGAAGAATGAGTGAGTGTTTTCCTCTGTGTAATAGAATGAAAGAATGTGGTAATTTGATATTTTAAATAATCATTAAAGTGTCATTGTATTAAAATAATTATGATTAAATATGAATAAATAATTCAAATATTTATCATTTATCTCGTCTTTTTATTGTGAGTTGAGTATATATCTGTTTAAAAAATTATTATAGATTACTTCATATTTAAGATATTTCTTAATTTTATAACTTAGATCATGTAAAAAGTAAATTTTAAATTACATTAAAAGTAAATGTTAAAGCTAAAGTAAAATAAAAATAAATTTTTATGATAAAACTTGAGTATAAAGAAAAATAATATTTCTAAAACCAAGTTAAAATAATTTACTCTCCAATTACTTATATTTAAATATAATATTTTTACCTTTAATGATTTAATAATTTTGTTTGTGAGGCATTATCTATATATATATATATATATATATATATATATATATATATATATATATATATATAAAGAGAGAGAGAGAGAGAGAGAGAGAGAGAGATTTTGCATTATCTTATTTGATATACCCTTTAATACTTGTGAAATAATATTAAATATAATAAATTAGTCAAACAAAAATTATATACTAATTATAAATATATTCTAAAACTAACACTTGAAATTACTTTTTTGTTAATTATAATAAATATAGGTCATATTTAAATACATTAGCCAAGTGCTTACTCAATTTTCATTTATTAAATATTTGTTTTAAACATTTCAAAATTATAAATAAAATTTAATCGAAAAATATCACAAAAACTTATATATCACAATGAAGACAAGGTTACATTACATAAAATAATAAGGATAAAACTGACCAAAGCCGTTAACCTTCCGTTCTATTGAACATTATTTGAAAGAAAGATTTTGAATGTAGAATGCACAAAAGCCAATGACTTAAATAACTCCACATTCATGTATTTTCATCACTCTTCTTCCTTAGTAGCGAGAACACCGTTCATCCAAAACATAAATTATTGTTGGTAGATGCTTTACTCAATGAAAAACTTTTGCTCATAGCAGTTTTACATGGCTGAGATCATTAGCTTTAGAAAAACGCATTCAAAGTGTGTATCGTCTACGATTACGTATCTTCTTTTAAATTCATTAGCATTTTATTTATTTTTCTCATGTTCATGTTCTGGTCACTTATTTGTCCTTAGCAGAACTATCGAGGGGAGGGACAGTTTATGTGGTTCAATCTGGTCGCCAAATTCATTCTTTTTATTTATTTTTTTTAAATTTAGGTATCAATATTATCATAATATGATCGAAGACATAAAAATATTTCGTTTGACCTAATATAACTCTAACAAATGGGTATAATTGTATAAGCTCACAAACAGATAATTCTCTCTTTCTCTTCTCTATCCAGGAATACATTTGACAATGTCAGCACTTTGATACTTTTTTCTTTTCTCTCTTGTTTATTTTCTTCCGTCATTATATATATATATATAGTTTGTGTTTATGTCATTTGACTGTTGATGTAAAATATCATCATATCTTCAAATATCTTCATCATTCTTCATGTGAAAATTCTTGATAATCGATCAGAGTGAATGTTTTCTTATGAATTATTAGTTATTTTCTTTTCAGTCGTCCAACAATTTGAATTTTAAATATTGTAACGTTGTGATTGCAATCATATGGATATTTTCTTACAGTCTTTGATCTTTGATCGATAGGATATTTCTCTTTCTCATGATTTGGTTGATAAATGATTTCACAACGCTCGTAATTTTCAGTTAGAGAATATTTCTAATAAGTTTTTGTAGTCGCTCAAGAGTGTACAAATAATAATTTTTCCCACAAATGTAATGTAGGATCGACCAAGTGTCAATCCTAGGATATAGCAACAATTAAGCAATTAAAGTGTATGTAATGTGATTTGGAGTGGAAAAAATAGCTAACTCTAATCTTAGGTTGGGGCAACAATATCATAAAAAATACTTAAAAAAATGAAAATACTGGCAATTTGAAACGAAATATAGTTACTGTTCCTGCAGAGAACAAACAAGATAAGTTAGGCACAAGAGTCACCTTACCCATCTAGTTCGCTATCTCCTCAGTTGGCCTCTTCCTGGTCGATACATGTCGGATTGGACCCATAAGGGGTTACCTGCAGAAGGGACTCCGAAGCTCAAGTGAGTCAAAACTCTCAAAAAGGTCAAATCTGTGATTAATGAATGCGTACCTTTAATTCGTGGGGTCCATGCGTATTTATAGAGCATTAATGATGTCTGATTATCCCGTGGGCCGGGCCTTGACTTTGGGCTCTAGCTTGGGCTGTGAGTGGGCCTGGGCCCTAATCCAGGCCCTTAAGGCCTATTGAACGCGGGGGCTTCCATTTTACTAAGTCTTCAATGGCGGTATGATCCGTTTACTTCCAGACTTGTCGGATGTCGTCCTTGGCCGCACACTGTCCTAGGTTGGCCGCTTTGTTGTTACTTTAGCTTTTATTCAGTTATGAGTCTGAGTCCATGCCAGCCCAAGTCGTGTACTTAGGTTGTTTTTGGCATGTATGTGAGGGTTGTCATGTATATGGTTAAGTTGACCAGGTCCGGTACACCAGTCACCCAGCCTTTGCCGATACAATGTGTCGGTGAAGGGTGATATGTATTGGTATGCTAGTCGAGATTGGCTAGGTGTGATACACCAGTCCCCCAGCCTTTAAGTGTGATGAACAGTGTTAAGGCTAGGAGACATTTGGGCAGGTGAAAAGGTTTGTGGAAGTTGAAAAGACGTCAGAAGGCTGACTTAGGGAAGTTTGGCGCCGCCATTTTGGTACTTTGTGATGATTGAAAAGAGTTATGTTTTTGGCGGGAAAGGGTTGTGACGCTTGAAATTCGCGTGTATAAATGAAGATGTTGTTGCATTTCGTTCATTCTATTTCATTTGCAAAAAACTCGTTCGCGTGCGTATAGAGTTGTCCGATATCTTCTCTTCCTCCTCCGTCATCTTTTCTAGAGAAATCAGGTATGTCTGGTAGTAGCGATAAGTTTTCGTTGTCAGACTCAAGTAGTGAGCGGTCTAGGGATAGCGAGAGTAGTCGAAGTGATAATAGTGATAGGGAAGAAGTGGGTAGTGTAGGGAGAATTCCAGTGGAGAGGGTGGTTGAGATTAGGGAAGATCCGCCTGAGGAGCTGGCTGAGAGTAATTGGCCGGCGAAGACCGGATATGAATGGGTAGCGGCAGATGTGGGACTCAACGGTCGTTGTTCCGATGGTCGCGCTTGCTAAAATCGTGGTTGAATTGTACCCCTATTTTTGAAAAGGGTGTGCGAAGGGATCTAACTGCTCCAGAGCGGGTTACCGCCATTGAATGTGCGTGCCATGGCCGAGAAGGAGCAGCTGAAGAATTCTTTTATATGTACATGTGCCACTTCTCACAGCTGCACATTCGTCTACCTTTTGACGAATTCACTATGGGAGTGTTGCGATTGTTGAATGTTGCCCCTACTCAGCTTCATCCGAACAGTTAGGCGTATTTGCAAGCTTTCAGATTACTGTGCATGGCGCTGTATTTGGAACCATCTCCCCGAGCGTTCCTATATTTCTTTGTGACGAGGCCGGAGATCCGATAACATGGTTATCGTTAATCAGCCGGCCTGGTCTCAACAAACTGGAGGCCTTCACTCAGTCGTTCAAGCATTTCAAAGATGAGTTCTTCAAAGTTGTGGTGAAGTCGGCTGGTCGGTCGCATTTCTATACCGCTGATGGTAATACTAAGTTTCCATTCTTCTGGACCGGCAACCCTTGGAGATATAAGGTGATTTCGAGGGAAGATCTGTCGGTGGGTGAGAAGGAGGTGGTGGATACTTTGATGCAATTTAGCGATAAGATGCCCACTAAGGGCTTAGTTAGGGTGTATAATTCAGTTCACCCTATTATAGATATTGAAGGTATTTTTTTTTGTAACTTTGAGCATTGTAATTGATTGGAGTATTTTGACGATTTGTGTGTTGTGTATTTTAGGGCATATGGCGCGACTTGGCAAGAAGAACTTGACACTTTTTCAAGCCCTTCGTAAGGAGAAGGCAGTGAAGGCTAAAGTTGCCAGGAACATTGCGGTTCCTAACTTGCAGGACTCGCTGGTAGATGTCCATGTGCATGGGGGTACAAAAAGGAAGGCGGAGTTGCCTGTAAGGGCGGGCAAGGGCAAGGATGTGAAGAGAGTGCGAACTGCCGTGATGGGGGCAGGCTCGGCTAGTGGAGTGAAAGGGCCGGAAGCTGGGTTGATTGAGCTTCCGGAAACTACTGTGAGGAAAGACATTGAAATTAACGTGCCAAAATCACTGATAAACTCAATTGACAATATGGAGCCGAGAGCTTTGGTGAAGGCCATGGTTGAATTTAGCAGCAAGACCTTGCTGCTTAGCCGGCGTGTGGGTTCTTTGTATGAGCGAGAGGTGAAGGAAGGCAACCGAACTAAGGTGGAGGAGTTGCAGGAGAAAGTTGATAAGCATGACGAAGAAAAGGAGGCTTGGAAAAAGAAGGACGAGGAGTGGGAACTGGAAAGGAAAAGGCTCGCTACGTGGAGGGTACGGTGCCTTGATTCTAAGGAAAAGTTAAAGGGTTGAATTGCAGAGCTTGAGGCCGACTATGACGATATGAAGGAGAAACATGATGGGCTGGAGGGTGAACTGGAAGACTTGAAGAGCTGCATAATACAAGAACATATCAATGGCTTTCAGAAGGGTGTTCAGCAAGCGGCATTTTTTTATGAGAGTGTTGATGCTAACGATGTTAGGTTTGATTTGAATAAAGATGTTGTTGATGGTGTGCTTATAGATGAGGAGGAATCTGGTTCAGAAGGAAATGAGGAAAAGGAGGCGGTTGACGCTAATGTTGGTGGTGATGAGGTGGTGGCGGAAGACGTGGAGCAGAAGGCGGCTTAGGATTTAATTTAATACTTCCAATTTAGTTTAATGATTCTAAGTCTATAATAACTCGTACATTGCTCTATTTTGTTGTTTGATACGAATGCCGATTACTTGCGATTTAATTGCTCTTTATATGTATGTATGGAATATTTGTGTATGTTATTATATGTTAGGGTGTTCGACCCAGGCCGCTTACTTGTGGTAAGGGTGGGGAACTTAAAACGAATTAACCATGAATTTAAGGGTGTTCGACCCAGGCCACTTACTTGTGGTAAGGGTGGGGAACTTAAAACGAATTAACATGAAGTTAAGGGTGTTCAACCCAGGCCGCTTACTTGTGGTAAGGGTGGGGAACTTAAAACGAATTAACCATGAAGTTAAGGGTGTTCGACCTAGGCCGCTTACTTGTGGTAAGGGTGGGAAACTTAAAACGAATTAACATGAAGTTAAAGGTGTTCGACCCAGGCCGCTTACTTGTGGTAAGGGTGGGGAACTTAAAACAAATTAATCATGAAGTTAAGGGTGTTCGACCCAGGCCGCTTACTTGTGGTAAGGGTGGGGAACTTAAAACGAAATAATCATGAAGTTAAGGGTGTTCGACCCAGGCCGCTTACTTGTGGTAAGGGTGGGGAACTTAAAACGAATTAACATGAAGTTAAGGGTGTTCGACCCAGGTTGCTTACTTATGGTAAGGGTGGGGAACTTAAAACGAATTAACATGAAAACGTAGGAAAGTTGTATAGTTGAGAACCCTTCGTTTTATTTATTGAATGTGAGGTGCCTCGTTAAAACCTCCCTGGCCAAAACCCTCCTTAGGGAAAAAGACCGGGTGAGGAAAAAGAGTACACCTAGGGTTACAAGTATTGGTCCATCTACAGTGTACATTCAGCTAAAGTAAAATTTGAGGTGCGATACGTTCCAAGTGTTGGGAATCTCTTCCCGGGATAAGTGCTCCAGGCGATAAGCTCCTCCTCTTGCGTCTTCGTGTATACGGTATGGGCCGTCCCAATTGGCGGAGAACTTGCCATCCTTCTTTCTAGCACTACTGGCCATTCTCCATACTAAGTCCCCGATGGCGAATGATCGTGGGCATAAGTTTGCATTATACTTTCTGGTAGCTCATTGTTTGGCAGATAAATTACGTATTTGGGCTTTCTCTCTGAGTTCTGGTAGGAGGTCAAGGTGAGTAGCCATGTTCTGATGGTTGTGGGTTGGATCGTATAGTTCTCGACGCAGGGATGGTTCGCCAATTTCAACTGGTATCATGGCATCTGCGCCGCAAACTAGGCTGAAAGGGGATTCGTTTGTCGCTGATTGAGGGGTGCACCTGTACGCCCATAGCACTTCTACTAACTCTTCGGGCCATCGGCCTTTGGCGTTGTCTAACCGTTTGCGTAGTTCCACGAGGATAACTTTATTTGCCGCCTCTGCTTGTCCGTTGGTTTGTGGATGTTCTACAAAACTTGTGATGTGCTTGATGTCTAGGCAAGTGTAGAATTTGGCTAGCTCTTTGTCGATAAATTGTCGGCCATTGCCTGTGATGATGGTATGTGGAACCCCATATCTGCATATAATATCCTTCCAAACAAATTGTTGAACTTGCTGGGCCGTGATGGTGGTTAGCGGCTTGGCTTCTATTCATTTGGTGAAGTAGTCGGCGGCTACAATTAGGAATTTCACCTACCCTTTGCCAGGTGAAAAGGGGCCGAGGATGTCCATTCCCCACTTAGCGAATGGCCATGGGGATAGTATGTGGTGTAGTTGTTCTTGTTTCTGGTGAATAAGGTTGCCATGTTTCTGACATGGTTTGCACTTTTTGACATAATCCTGGCAGTCTGCTTCTATAGTCGGTCAAAAATATCTGGCTCTAAGAACTCTGGTAGCCATGGTGTGTGCGCCACAATGATAGCCACAAATACCTTCGTGTAGCTCTTTAATAACATATTGTGCTTGTTCTACCGTGACACACTTGAGAAGGGGTTGGCCGTATCCGCGTTTGTAGAGGTCGTCGCCTATCATGGTGTATCTGGCGACCTTAGCTAGCCAAGTTTTGTCCGCATCTTGAGGGGGGTTGCCGGTTTTGAGGTACTGGATGTAGGGGGTGGTCCAGTTATGGCTTTGGGAGGGGGTGACGTTGTTAGCTGGGGCGTGGGTAAAATTTTGACAAGTGTGTGTGATGGAGGGAGTAGATAATGTTTGCTGTAATAGGAATCGGTGACGACCTTTTAACTTGGTGCTGGCCAATTTGGAGAGGATGTCGGCTCTGATGTTGTCGGTCCTTGGAATGTGTTCGATGCAGACTTGTTCGAAGGTGGATTGAATGACTGCACGGACCAGGTGGTAATACTATAGAAGGATGGGGTTTTTGATCTGGAACTCGTCATTTAGATAGCCTACAGTGAGCTTGGAGTCGGTTTTGCACGTTAATTTCTTGACACCTACCTCACGGGCTAGGGAAAGGCCAGCGAGGATTGCCTCGTACTCGGCTTGGTTGTTCGACGTTTTGAAGGCAAAGTGAAGGGATTTTTCAATGAGGATGTCATTGGGACCTTCTAAGACGATGCCAGCGTCGACACCTTTTGGATTTGAGGAACCATCTACATGAAGCGTCCACTGGTCCTTTGTGGGTATGTGCTGGAGGTCGTTGATGAAGTCTAACAGACATTGGGCTTTAATGGGGCTATGGGGTTCATAGCGGATGTTAAATTCTGACAGCTCGACGCCCCATGATGACATGCTTCCGGCTAGATCTGGTTTTTGCAATATCTTTTGGATTGGGTAGTCGGTTTTAACGGTTACGATGTGGTTTTGAAAGTATGGGCGTAGACGTCGTGCTGCGTGGACCAAGGATAGGGCCAACTTCTCTACCATTTGATATCTGGTTTCAAGATCTTGTAGTGTTCTGCTTACAAAATAGATAGGGTGTTGCGTGCCTTCTGTTTCTTGGACCAGCGCGGCGCTAACGGTGTGGTCATTAGCTGTGATGTATACGAGGAGGGGTTGATGAGTGTCCGGCTTGTGGAGGATAGGTGGGGAGGTTAGGGTTGTTTTCAATTTTTGGAAGATTTGTTCACAATCATCAGTCCACGTGAACTGGGTGGATTTCTTTAAGAGTTAAACTATGGGTTGGGTTTGTTCGGCTAGGTTGGGTAGGAAGTAGGAGATGGCTGTGAGGCGACCTATGAGGCGTTGAACTTCCTTGATGGTAGTGGGGCTACACATCTCGATGATGGCTTTACATTTTTCGGGGTTGGCTTCTATGCCGCGCTGGGTTAACATAAAACCAAAGAATTTACCTCGGTCGACGCCGAATACACACTTGTCTGGGTTGAGGCAAAGGTTGTATTGGCGTAGGGCGAAGAAGACTGTTGATAGGTCCTCGGCATGTTGACGATGACTTGGAGATTTGACAACCATGTCGTCGACGTATACTTCGACACATTGTCCCATTAGATGATTGAAAACCTTGTCCATCAATCATTGGTAGGTTGCTCCAGCGTTTTTGAGACCAAAAGGCATTACCCTGTAGAAGTAGTTGGCATCGTCCGTGATAAAGGCAGTTTTGTGCATGTCAGATGCGGCCATGGGGATTTGGTTGTACCCAGAATATGCATCCAAAAAGCTAAGTACTTTGTTCCCTGCTGCGCTGTCAACGAGTCGGTCGATTTTGGGTAAGGGGTAGGCATCGCGAGGGCAAGCCTTGTTTAGATCCGTGTAGTCTACACACATTCGCCATTTGCCATTGGCCTTCTTCACCGAGACTACGTTAGAAAGCCAAGTGGTGCACTGAGCTTCTTCTATGAACCCTGCGTTCAGTAACTTGTCGGCTTCAATCTTAGATGCCAAGCGGCGTTCTTCACCAAGCTTGCATTTTTTCTGGGATATGTAGCGGGCTTCTTTATAGATGGATAATTTGTGGGATGCCACCAAAGGGTCTACCCCGGGTAGATCAGCGACTGACCATGCGAAAAGATCTGTGTTGTTGATGAGGATGGGTGTGATGATGGCACGCTCATCAGTGTTTAAACCGGTGCCTAGGTTGATAGAGTGGCCGTTAGGAAGCTCTAGAGGGGAGGTCTCCTCAACTGGTTCAAGACAAACATCTTTGCCTACTCTAGGGTCCAGATCTTCACCGGATAGGACAATGCTGGAGTCGGGGGGTCGTTCAATGTGGTTGGTTTGTTGAATTGGGAGTTATGGTCGCAGGCTGGTCATGTAACATTCATGTGCCAAGCGCCGGTCGCAATGGATGGTAAGGATGTCACCAGAAGGGGAAGGGAACTTCATGGCCAAGTGAGGGGTGAAGACGACAGCGTCAAGGGTGTTGAGGGAAGGATGGCCCAGGAGGATATTGTAGGATGTTGGCGCGTCGACGATAAGGAAGCGGATTGGGATGGTTTTGGTTTGGGTCCCCTCACGAAAGACGGTGTGAAGGTCGATGTAGCCACGAGTGGATACTTGTTCACCAGAGAAGCCATAGATTGGCTTGTCATACGGGACCATGGCGGTGTCTGGAAGTTGAAGTTTTTGGTAGGTGGCCCAATAGAGGATATCAACGAAGCTGCCTTGATCAACAAGGACTTTCTGAACAACATAGTTTTCAATTTCAACGGTGATAACCATGGGGTCATCTTGTTGATGGTCGAGGCCATGAAAGTCATCATCTGTGAAGATGATAGGAGGCATGCGGCGTCTGTGGTGGGAATGGGTGATATGGTTGATGGATTGGATATGGCGGAGGTGTCTTTTTCTGGCAGAAGAAGTGGATCCTCCACTAGCGAAGCCACCAGAGATGGTGTTGATAGTGTCGCGTAGGGGGGGTCGGCGGGGGTGATGTCGGTACGGGCCGGTTCGGGTTCTTGGTTAGTGGGTTGGGTGGGGTGTCTGTCGTGACGGGAGTCATGTTTAGGGCGTTTGTGGTCGGATCGAGGGGGGTAGCGGGATCGAGTGGAAGAGGAGTGGTCATCTCTGCGAATGAAACGACGAAAGTGGCCAGCACGGACCAGTTCTTCTATTTTATCCTAGAGTGCTATGCATTCTTCTGTAGTGTGGCCATGGTTGCAGTGGTAGCGGCAATATTTGGTCATATCAGTGTTGGGGGTGTGGTTGTCTTGCGTGGTGGAGGGATTAGGTCAGCTTGTAGGGCCTCATCAAGGATGCGGGAGCGGGCTACGGTAAGAGGGACATATCTGGTGAAGCGGGGTTGGCGGGGCTCGCGTGGGCGGGCATCAGGGCGTGGGTTAGGTTGCGAGGTAGGGTTAGCGGTGGTGGTTGCATAGTCATTACAGAATTTGGTGTGGAGGGTTTGCATTTCCTCCATACGACATAGTCAGCTGCACGTAATTTGGGTTCGTGCATAGAGGCAGGTGGGTAGAGGTAGACGTTGTTGGCGAAGGAGCCGGGTTGTAGGGTAAGTGCCATGCACTGGAGGATCATCTCCTGGTTGAGGTGTGGGGTGCGAAGAGCTGCCTTACTGAAGCGATCTATGAACGTTCTGAGTGGTTCGCCTTGTTCCTGTCTAATGCCCAAGAGGGAGATCGTGGTGGTTTGGTGTGGGCGACTGCCAGCGAAGTGGGTAGAGAACATTTGGGAGAGGACGTCGAAACTGTCGATGGAGTAAGGTGGAAGGGTTGTGAACCATTCGAGGGTAGGGCCCTTGAGGGTGGTGGGGAAGGCTTTGCAGAAGACTGCATCTTGGGACGTGTACAGGGCGACATGGGTTATGTAAACTTTGAGGTGCTCGTCAGGGTCGGTTTCGCTAGTATAGCGGTCCAGGGTGAAAGGTTCCCATTAGGTGGGAAGAGGGGTGTTGGTGATAAAGTCGGTGAAGGAGTGATGATGCTTGGGCTGGTGGGGAGGGAGCAGATGGGGTGGGATGGGATGAGTGACCATAGCGGGGAAGGTGGAAGCAAGGTTGTGAGGGGGGATGTGGCTTGTTGGAGGGTATTGTGGATTGTATGGTGGAACATGTGTGGTGTGTAGGGTGGTGGGTATGTTGTAGGGGATCTGGGTGGTAGGGAGGGTAGCGGTAGGGGTTGGGGCTGCGGTATGGGGATGGGTGGAAGGGATGGGTGTTTGTTGGGTAGTGGTGAAGGTATGAGGGGTGGGATTGTATTCGCTTTCCTCCTCTGTGGGCTGGAAGGCCAGGGACCTTGCAGCTTCAGAGGTTTCCTTGGCTTTTCCCTTCAGGTTGGGCTCAGCTTCGATCTTTCGCCTAAGGCGAGAGTTCTTTTGTCGCAGCGCCTCCATCTCGTCAACACTGCGCTTTTTCAGATCTGCCAGCTCCTATTGCATCTTCGCTTGGCCGTCAAGGATGGCGGCCAGGTCAGGGGTGATGCCAGCAGGTCCTGAGGGACCAGCATCCGCCTGCTTGTTCACTCCAACTTTGCTACGGGTTGAAACCATCTTCAGAGAAAACCGAGTACTAAAGGTGTTCGTCTCGTGCCCCACGGTGGGTGCCAATTGTTCCTGCAGAGAACAAACAAGATAAGTTAGGCACAAGAGTCACCTTACCCATGTAGTCCGATATCTCCTCAGTTAACCTCTTCCCGGTCGATACATGTCGGATTGGACCCATAAGGGGTTACTTGCAGAAGGGACTCCGAAGCTCAAGTGAGTCAAAACTCTCAAAAAGGTCAAATTTGTGATTAATGAATGCGTACCTTTAATTCGTGAGGTCCATGCGTATTTATAGAGCATTAATGATGTCTGATTATCCCGTGGGCCGGGCCTTGACTTTGGGCTCTAGCTTTGGCTGTGAGGGGGCCTGGGGCCTAATCCAGGCCCTTAAGGCCTATTGAACGCGGGGGCTTCCATTTTACTAAGTCTTCAATGGCGGTATGATCCGTTTACTTCAAGACTTGTCGGATGTCGTCCTTGGTTGCACACTGTCCTAGGTTGGCCACTTTGTTGTTACTTTAGCTTTTATTCAGTTATGAGTCTGAGTCCATGCCAGCCCAAGTCGTGTACTTAGGTTGTTTCCGGCATGCATGTGAGGGTTGTCATGTATATAGTTAAGTTGACCAGGTCCAGTACAGTTACAGATCCTTGTATTCTTTTTGTACTATCTTTTTTGTACTAGATTCAATTAAATTGGAACGAAATCTTTCGTAATTTTTCGAATTCTTCTTTTTTATCTTATCTTAGTTGTTTTAATTTTTTTCTTAGATTCGAATACGAAAAGAATTATAAGTAAATCAAAAACCCAAACGAGGGTCATGTTCAAGGGTAAAGATATATGAGTAAGTGTTCTTTTAGAAGGTACTGATTGTGATAAAAAGGGCTACCTAAAATGCATATTATATGTTGTACTAAAGATGAATGCAACTTAAACTTGAACTACGATTCCAATGCACTGCCTAATGTACTATATTTTCCTAATTTTGGCTCCTAAATGGATATGCAGTGTATAAAAAGATGAGATGAGTGTATGAAATGCATCTACTAACTATATCTAAACTATTCTAGCATTTGAAACTGTCTAAAGCATGCAAAATGTTGTAATAAAGGTGTTTGATAAAACATACGATTAAAACTACTACAGAGCATGTAAAACACAAAATACGAGCTAAAATGTAGAGGAAAAACAAACAATAGTGAAAAATGTGTTTGAGTCTTAACTGTGAGATATGAATTTTGTATTTGCTATGTGCATTATTTGATGATATGAATGATGAATATGCTATAGAACAATCACATTTACGAATTGAAACTGAAAATTTAACAAAAGAGCAAGTAAAACGAAATCCCAAATTATGAACCCTAAATAACATAATTAACTACAAAACTAAAAATCACTAATTCCCGCTTCTAATTCTTTCAAAATAAGTTTTGGAGGCTTAAGGAACTATGCAGAACTTAGAAAAAAACACTAATTCCCATTTCATGTTTCTATCTGTTTTATTAAAAATAAAGTTATTTTATTATTTTATTTATATCACATTTTGTAGATAATTTTAAAGAGAAATCATCGTAAGAAAAGTTGACATGATATTCTTATATAGTTATAAACATTATATTTAGATTATTATTTTTCTGGCAAATAAATTTGTGAGTCATTTAATTATATATATATATATATATATATATATATTTCTTTTAAATATGTTGGCTTAATCTAACTCTCCCTAAAATAGATCGACTTTTAATCCAATCTTAAAACATCAAAACCCAATCCATATTTTTTGACTGTTAAAGACTGATTTTAAACCCAATACTAAAACAAAAACAGTCCAAACCAACTCATATTTTGACAGTTAATGATGATTGGATCGAGGCTTTTACTTCTTACACTCCAACAACTTCGTGTGCACCCGCTCGAATTTTTCAAATGAACCTTTATTTTCAGAACAAACTTTATTCAGAACAACATATTTAGACTGAAATTTATGGAACAAAATTTTTGGAATGAAATTTTCAGAACTTAATTTTAAAAACAATATTTTCAACTGTATGAAATTTGTTTTGAAATAAACTTTTCAGTATCAATTTTTTTTTTTTTAAATATCCAAATTTCGTAAAATTCCTTCCAAAATTAGTTTCCCAAAATATTGTATATGAATTATATTTCTGAAAGAACTTTCTAAAACACATTATATACATTCCAAAAAAAAATACTTTCGTCTTCCTCTAAGAATGGTGGTGTGATGCCATGGTGAGAGGTATTTGAATCTTTTCATAATATTGTGGAGGTAGTAATTGTGGGAGTGAAGTAAGCAATAGCTTAGATTGGTCTAGGCGTAAAGAGAAATTCGCAATTTGGTTATCACAAGTCTTCTTATATCGTTTTGCACCTCCATACTTTACTTCTGTACCCCGAAAAATATTAAAATCTTCAGTTGAAAACTTTTCTTGTGTACTCGACAAATATTAAAATCCTCAGTTAAAGGTTTTTTTTTTTTATTGTACAAATAGAAAATTTTTCAAACTATATAATGAGTGGCGGAACTTGGACAAAAAATGTAGGGGTACCAAATGAGATTTGTTATATATAATTTTTTAATTAGAAAAAAAGCTCTTCATTTTTTCTCTTTATTTCCTCAACTCAAAACAAACACCCATAATAGTATAATTCAAATAAATATTACTATCATTCGCTGTTATATCATGATACCAAACCATGAATATCATTTTAGATAAGCTCTTCGTATCTCATCAATTTGATTTGGTGGTATTGTCAAATTTGAGGTCGTTTTTCCCAGATCGCGTTCTAATAAATTTTTAAATTCATTATATGTAACTCTAATGTTGTGTTTAGATCTACATGAGTATTGTTCATGCAGATGGAAAGTGAGTTATAGACGTGTTTGGTTCCACTGATTTGCGGTGATTTGAGAGAATGTATTTACACATGAGTTGCAGATTTTAGCACTCTTTAAAATGCAGAGAAATGCAAGAAAAGACAACTCATCACGTTAAAATAACTTCATTGTCCCTGTGCTTAATTATTTAATTTAGTTATATTTATTAATTTCTATTATATATATATATATAAATATATATATATATATATATATATTAATAATTACACACATGTATTTAATTACTATTTTTTTAAATATTAATAATAATTATAACTGTAATTATTAAAATAATTAGTATTATATAATAATATTATTATTACTATTATTGTTATTCAAATAAATATTTTTTTAAATGAATTAATTATATCAAATAAATAAATAAATGTAGAGATATAAATTAAATATTCTATATTATACATTATTTTAAGTTATCATTGAGAATAATAATAATTTATTTTAAGTTATTAACGATAATATTAATAAATTATATTTTTTTAATTTTAAAAATCATTTTAAATTTTATTAATCAAATCATACACAATATGTGTAACATCTCATTTAATTAATAAACCAAAATTAAAGGAACCGTCACATAAAGATAATATAATAGCGCAGTCCCGGAGTTTAAAACTTAACTCCTTACAACCCAAAACACACCACGATGCCAGAAAGAAACAAGTTATAAAGTTTAATAGAACATATAAAAATCTAAAAGACAAACTGGTACATGGGCCATAGCCCTAAAGAAAAACCCATTAAGAACATGAAGTCCAGCCCATGTAGACTATGCATCAGAATCATCTCTCCTCTGTTGACCACGAGTACCTCTCGCATCTGCATCCATCAATAAATTGATGATCATCGCAAGAGTAGAAGAAAGACATACAAAGCAATCAAATAAGCAAAGGGTAGTTAGAGCCAAAAAGATTTTATCATGCAATCGGATATACCTTCACAGTCCAATATACATATATCATCCAAGCATGTTATGACCTTCCAATCAATACACTAAGCCTTAACTCGACTAATCCAGACACATATAACCTGGTCGGATTCAACGGATGATTGCACTTGTTGTGGATACCTCTGCTCACCCCTGAGCTGCTCACCCTCGAGCTATGTGTTACAAGTGTTACAATGAATCAATCCCCCCACAAAAGGTTAGCCCTTAATGAGTTTCAGGCCTCTTGCTACTCTCACCACAAGAATCAGTCCGCTCTAAGTGAGACTAACTAACTCCTTAGAGTGTCAGGATGCAACCTTACCTTGAATCCTTACCAGACCATATAGATGGGGCACTACCATAGACATCCACTAACAGGGGCCACGGAATTACGTCCCGACCACTAAAGCACGACCCTAAAATTCCACCTAGAGATCTCAAGGAATTACGCATTGACCATCCACCAATCATGTTCAATAAATCAAGAAAGATCTATCATATATATATATATATATATATATATATATATTATATATCTCTCTATATAAAC
>Ga0214543_1005722_pt1 | contig 22602 bp, 6 predicted proteins | sample CNSS2metaG_FD_160094 | JGI IMG/M metagenome (GOLD analysis project Ga0214543, IMG submission 160094) | Root nodule microbial communities from cowpea collected in UCLA plant growth center, Los Angeles, California, USA - CNSS2 | ecosystem: Host-associated > Plants > Roots > Nodule | place: USA... | reverse complement strand
CCAATGTTTTTTTTTTTTCTTTTACGAATGTGGACATCTGATATTTTGATATGTTATACGATATTCGGTAATTGATTTTTTTTTTTCTTTAAGTTTTTGGCTGTTAGAGATGTTGACAGCCGATTTTCTTTTCATTTATAAATGTCGATATCTAGTATTTAGTTTTATTTGATAGATATCTCCATCCATATTTTATTTATTATTTTCTCATTACAAACACCCGGTATTATATATATTTTTATTTACAAATATCAACATATATAAAAATATATTAAAAAAATTAAATCCTCACATCTCTTAATATATATTATTTTTATTTTTATTTTTATATTAAATATATATATATATATATATATATATATATAAAAGTTTATATATATTTGTTTACTTTTTTTATATGTAATATATTAAAAATAAATAATTTTAAAATAAACTAAATTAAAAAAATTAATCTTTTAATAAAAGAAATATATATATATATATATAATTTTATTCAAATAAAATACATTTACTTTATATTAATTTATTAAATTTAAAAAAATTATTATGTTAACATCTATTAATAATTATTACTTTTAATTGAAAAAAACATTTTTTAAATATATTAACGGGATATCCAACATTCCTCGAATTGTATTAAATTTTTTAATTATTAAATTGTTGAATAATTTTTTAAAATTTTTATTTAGTTGAAATTTAAACAATTAAAATACATTTTATTTTATGTTATTTTAAATAAACATTTAATAAATAATTATGTTAAATAAATTATTTCTTAAATTTAAATTGAAAAATTCATTTTATTATAATTTAATAAATATTTATTGGATATCGACATTTTTAAATAAAAAAAAATATCGAATCTCGACATTTGTAAAGTAAAAGAAAATAAAGTTTCGGATGTTAGACATTTATAAAACAAACTTAAACACTAGGTATCGATATTCATAGATAAAAAAAGAAAAAAAAAAACATAACACCGCATGTTGGTAATCATAACGAACAAAAAAATTAAAATAAAATAAAACAAAGCACCGGACGTCGAGATCTGTTTGAGAAAAAAATGGGAGTCAGTCAGTTAGAAAAACAAAAATTATAGTTACTTTCGATTGAGAGACAAAGTGAGAATATAGAAAATTTTCGGGAGTGCAGAGGAAGTATTTGGAGTTGCAGGAAGAAGCCCCAAAATACTTTCACTGAATGTTGGTGTATTCTGACCTGCCCGTGTTAAGTGTGATCCACCAGTGTTTCATGATAGTGAAAGGTTATATGGTACATAAAAACCCAATCCTTAACTTGTGAAAGGTTATATGTTACATGAAAACCTAACCCTTAACTTGAATTAGGAAGTAGGAAGCTGAAATTGAGAGTAAACATTGAGAAAATATTATTTAAAATTATTATAATTAAGGAAAAGATAGTAAAAATTGAACAAAAATAATAAAAAATTATAAATATGAAAAGAATATAATAATTTGATAATTTAAATAACTATCAAAGTTTTCTTGTATTACAAATTAAATGTAATTAAAATTGAACTAATATTTAAATATTTATCATCCACTGCTACTTAAAATACTTTCCACGTTAGCATTCCTTTACAAAAATTAATCTTACATTATATGACACCTAGAAGAGTCCTTAATTTTATAAAATAAGATCATATACGGTTTTTTTTAAATCTAAATTAAAATAAAAATAACTTTTAAAGTAAAATGAAAAGAATTTTTTATAATAAAATATTAATACAAATAAAAATAACTTTCCTAAAATAAAGTGTGGATCCAATTAACAAAATTTATCCTTTCAAATCTTAGCATTTTATCTAAAACTAACTTTTAATTTACCTGCAAATCCGTGCTAATTCATTAGTGTATACGGTAAAAACACCGAAATATACAAAGGTTAAGCGATCAAGTAAATTATTTATAACCTTGATGGTTACACTGCATTTTAGTTTGCAGTTTTGCTCATCAAAATTAATTAGGAATGTTTTACAAAAATATCATTTTCTATTCTGAATAATGATATTTTAATTTAATTTTTTTACTCATTTTTAATTTATCCCTTCACTTATTTTTAAATTATTTATTTTAATTTTTTTAATAATGTAACATAATGATCTAAAAATAATTAAAATAAAGATTAAAAATGAGTTAAAATATTATTCTTTTTTATGGTGATAATGATTAAGTTGAGTAATTTAGTAACAATGAACTACCTTATTAAGTACTCAACATTTTATGTTGTGTTCGTTTGAGGTATAGTGGCAAAGCGAAGATGGATTGTGAAGTTAATTCTATGTTCGCTCAGTAGATTTTAAGAGAAATACATAGGGGTAATTAGCGGGATGGAGCATAATTGTAATCTCCCCACTTATGCGCTAATTTGAGTGGATTCACCGGCTTAATGACAATTTTACTCATTCATGGTGTGAGGGACCTGAACGCGGAGAGCTGAATGTGCTAAATAAGGGATCCGATCCCACAAGGGATCTATGTTAAGAGAGAAAGTGAGAGATCTGATCCCCATTCGAATGGATCAGATCTAGGGCTTGAGGGATTCGATCTCATTGGAAGTGACTTGTTGAGGAATTCAATCCCATTTTGAATGAATTTGATCTGGGGTAGAGGATTCGATCTCATATCATGGAATAGATCTGTTGGTTGTTAAAATTGAGAGGATTCGATCCACATGCTTGGTTTCTGAACACTAGTTTTTTTTTTTTTTTTTTTACTAATACAAATATCAATATATACTACTTATTAAATTTTGGGTAAAATGGTAATCTCATCTATACTTGTATTAAAACATATTTTTTAATAAATCACATCAATCAAATCTTTTACAAATTTTCACAAAAATTACTTCTAAATTTACTCATAATTACTTCTAAATTTTTAAAAAAAATAACATATAATTCACTTTTAAATTCACTTAAATCTATCTACTCACTTTGTCTCAAATACTCTCCCTCAAGTAAACATAATGTTAATAAAATCTCTCGTAGTCTCAGTACAAAAGAAAAGAAAAATAAATTGTTTCCACATCTCATAACAACGCCACCTCGTAAAAAAATAGAAAAGAAATAAAATCTCCTAGGAAACTAAAAGAAGATTTCAAGCCATATTTGGATTTTTTTTCTCTCTTCCAAAAAAAAAAGTGTAATTACGTTAGATAAAAAATAAAAAAAATGGACACTTTCACGTGATTGTAAATGCATTATACATCCATCATATGACAATCATTTATTGGTTTGTTCAACAAATTTTAATAAACAACTATTTTTGATAAATGAAAACCTTAAAATTTTATTATTTTATTATTGTAACTTCCATAAAAAAATAAAAAAATTATTCCATTTAATAATTTTGTCAATTATATCAAATAAAATGTTTGTTAAAAAATTATTTTATTATTTATTTTTCGGATTACAAGAGATTGGTTAAATTTCTGTAATGTTTTTGTTAAATTAATATAATTGATGTTAAATTCATGTATGAATTAAAATATCAATTCTAATACATTTAAATACTACTTAACATGAAAAATCAATTATAAATATGTTTGTATATGTGAACTGGACCTAATTTATTAAATAGATTAAAATAATTGATTAAATAATAATTCAAAATTTTGATTAAGTACAAATTATCAAACAAGTTAGAACTCTAAAATAATAAATAAACATGAAGAAAAGACATAATATTCTATTTCGTTTTCAAATTCTTAACATTTTGATTAGATCTGTACAATATTTTAATTAAACTAATATAATTATTAATTAAATTCATCTTTAAACCAATATACTAATTATAACATATATACAATAATTTAAGTAAACAATGTCAGGTTAGTGAATGAGATCTTGGTATTCGAAGACTGTTGTATCATTTATTCACTATATTTTGATAGCATTTGAGAAGATTAATTTCACTTTCTTTTTTCTTATATATGATAGTAACTTCATGGATGTTTATGTTGTAAGATGGAACAGTTTGGCAGAGGAAGAATGTGCTGACCTAAATTTTATTATTATTTATAATATATTTATAAATTTTTGTCACATAATTCTATAATATACATAAATATTGACATATACATATATTTATATATTTTATAATATTGTATGCATCTTATATTTATATCATTTGATACATATTATATTTTTTACACCAAAAGAGAAATAAGTATTATTTATTTATTGTTCCCCTTCATGTACTAGCCTTCAAACATTTGAAGGAGATAGATTATGGATAAGATTCACTTGAACTATTGGAGATAAATAAAAAATAACTCCAATTTTGTTCTTCGATAATAATAAGTGTATTTAGTGCAGAGAAGAATGTGATAGTAAAATTTCTTGTTCCGTGAACTATCTCAGAGTTATTCATTGCATTTGTTTGTCATGCATTCTCCGAGAAAATCGCCACAATGTCGATTAAGAAGAGGTCGGATATGGATATATTAGGAGTAGTCATCTGTGATGAAATTATAAGATTTTGTGTTATTTTTACACAATCACAAAATAGGAAAGTGAGACAAATATCACATAAATTATAACATATCTCAATAAAATAAAATAAATGAAATGAAAACTCTTTCAAGTCCATAAAACTTGAATTTTTATCATAATTTATAAAGATTTTTATTAATTTTGTAGTCACTAGACAAGATAAATGAGGTTAGAAACACTTCACTTAAGACAAATATAGAAATAAAAATAATTATGAATATATAAGAATATAATAAAAGTAAAAGAATAAAGTGATAAATGTCTTATCCCCTTATCTTAATTATTGTAAAAATTCATCAAAGTTATATAAAGACTTTGGTGATATATCTCTCAACTTTGTGTTATGGGTTTTCATCTTGTTACTTACGAGTTATCCTTCAAAAATATTTTGTTTTCTTCTTATACCACAATAATTTTTTTTTATGTAATTAGGTGTTATGTACCCTTACGTTATATTATGTTATAAATATTATAACTTATTTTATTATTTAAAGTATATTATTTTGTAATTTTTATTATAATTATTTTAATTTTAATTATTTAACTATTTTTTTTATCTTTTGAACATTTATAATTTTTATATTTATATATTTATAATTTATAATTTTGTAATATTATAAATTTTAGATGTTATCGTATTGAAAAAATTGAGTTTAGATTTTTTACTGATTTTTTTATATTGTTTTTTTTGCTAATATACTAATGATCATTAATTTTAAAATTTTAAAAAATATTAAAATTGTCTTTAAATTTAGGGGTGACAAAACGGATTGGTCCAACGGCCCAGCTCGTCAGCCCGTGTTAAAAGGAACAAGTTGTATTGAAGATTTCAACCCATCGATCTGTTCTGGCCCGTCCCATCCAACCCGTCAACTTGACATGTCAAATATATATTTTAAATGTATAAATATATAATAAGATTGTAATTTAAATCATTAACACCTACAAATTAAGTTTAAATTATTAGTTATAATTGAATAATTTAATATGTAAATTTAATAATTATTTTTAACTTGTCTAATTAAAAACATTAACTAATCAATTAAAAGTTTAAAGAATATTTTATTTGATTAAATATGACTTTAATAATAATTTATATGTATATATAAACAAATTTAAAAAAATTGAAAAATTTGAAAACAAATTAAAAAACTTTAAAAAAAAAGAAAAAAAATTAGACGGATAAGCCTGACTTGACCTGTTAGCCCATTCTATACGGGACAAGTTGTAATTATTAACCCGTGTTTTGTTTGACGGGCCAGCCCGACCCAACCCGTTTTTGACAGACCACATACAGATCGGGTCAAAACGGGCTAGATCGATCTGTTTTGCCACCCGTATTTAAATTACTAAAAGAATGTGTTTTTAATGGTCATGTACAACACAAAAAGATTCGGTAGATAAATCGGAGTTGAAAAAATTTGTGGTATAAATTTTGATACGTTATAATTAAGAAATAGAAAATGATTTTTTACCAACTAAATTTCGATAATTTTTTCTTATAACTTGACATGTCATTTGTTAAGTGTGGTATTTTATTTTCTCATTTTTTATATATTTCTAAATAAATTAAAAGTTAACATTTCAAATAGTAAAAAGAAATTGTCAAATTTAGTTTTCAATATATCGTATCATTGTCCATTAAGAAATAAAATGTTGTGAGCAGTTATGAAATTTTGCAATCCATGGTACATACAGAGTGGGCTCGAAGGCAAGGATGAGGACGGTGATTTCTACCGCGCAAACCCAACCACAAATGTTCCTCCGCAATTCAGCTCCGCTCCAGGTCCGCCACATCCCAGCCAGAATCTCTCTCGTTCTCAAACCCCCCTCTACTTCTTCATTGGTGGCCAAAAGCCAGCAGCAACACCAGAAAACCCAAGATGACGGCATTCCCGCGGAGGAGGTGAAAATCCTGGTCAAGTTCAAGTCCCGCCATAACTACATCCGCGTTCTAGAAGTTTCTAGAAAGGCAGAGCACCCCCTCTCTGGCTCCAGGCTTCTTCTCCTCGACGGCCCCGGAAACATCCACAGCATATCCTTCCTATTCACGTCCCTCACCAAAACCTATTTCGACGTCTTCGCTACGCTCCCTCCAATCCTGCCCTCCGGCCCCATCGCCCTCCTCGGCTTCGGTGCCGGCACCGCCGCCCGCCTCCTCCTCGACCACTATCCCAACGCCGTCCTCCACGGCTGGGAGCTCGATCCCGCCGTCATCCAGGTGGCGCGCGAGTACTTCAATCTCGGGAAGCTCGAGAGGGAGAACCAGCAGCGCCTTTTCATCTACATCGGGAACGCGCTCAACGCCACCGTGCCTAACGGCTTCTCCGGGATCATCGTGGATTTGTTCTCCAAGGGATGCTTGATCCCCGAGCTCCAGGAGCCTGCCACGTGGGAGAAGCTGAGGGGCCGGTTGAGGAAGGGAGGAAGGATTATGGTGAATGTTGGAGGGAGCTGTGTGGAGCCGGAGAGTAGGCTACGAGATGGGAAGGTTGTTATGGAAGAAACTCTGATGGCGATGAAGGAGGTTTTCGGGAAGGAGCTTTTTGTTCTCAATCTTGGGAATCGCAAAGATGATAGTTCCCTTGCTCTTACCGGCGAAATGCCTCCATCCGAAGAGTGGAAGAAAAAACTTCCCGATCCCTTGAAATGTTACACTCAAATGTGGATGCCTTACCTTGTTTAGTACACCTTTGCTCACCATCTGTTTGTGTTTATTCCTCTTCCAAGTCTTTAATTTTGTTCCCTTCTCAAGTAAATAACATTTTTTTCTGCACAATGCGATCATTCTTGAAATATCTTAAAATCTATTGTGTTCATAGATTATTTTAGTTTTTATTTTTTCAAGTGATGTTATTTAGTTATAACTTTATAAAATCTTTCTTAGTTAAATTTTATTTATATGTTTAAGGATTTAGGTAAATGATGTTTTACTTTTTTAAAGCCATGGTCCTATGTACAGGTTTAGAAAAATTAGATGTTGAAGTGTTTGATAATTACAATCTTAAAAACTAATTGGAGGGTTTTGTTTGTTTTTTTTTTTTGAATTTTGTAATCTAAAGATTATATGCATATAATAAGTAAAGATATTTGTTCAAATTTCCATTTGATCTCTTGCTTTATTAGTTACTCTGTTCAAATAAACTAAGTAGGGTTTTATTAGTTATGTAACATTTGAAAAGTTATCTTTTTACATCAAGAATAATAATTATATACAAAATAAAAAAAATGTAATATTAAAAACTTCTAAAAGTTAATCATATCTACGAACATATGCATATTTTTTTGCTTAGACATAAAATGACCAATATTTATTAATAAAAATACTTAAGAGGTCGTGTGATTGATGATAACACAGATAAAGAAGATAACCCGAAAAATCATAGAGTAATATAACATGAAATAAGACATAATTTGAAAAATAACTATAGAAATAATAAATTAAAATAGCAGGAGAATCACAAATAACAAAGAAATGCAATATATGAATTTGAATGTAAAAATCTTTACTGATCTTTGTTGAGAAGTTTCCAACAGCATTATAACAAGATAGAGAAAAACACATGCTGCATAATCAATATTAACATTCATACGAGCATGTTTGGAGAATTCTTTACACTCAATTTCTGTGGATCATTTTATTACGTTATAAAAAACGTTTATTACTATTTTTATTTCTTAATTTGTATTTTATCCTATCTTAACTCTTAAGTTTGTTCAATATCTCCCTCCCAAGATCCATGGTCCATTATCCACATTCCTACATCAGCCCAAGATGATTTGCAGCCCAATCAACTACGGGTGATGAAATAGTGTCCTGACAATGGAAAGCCGGAACCTTTTGAGTTTTATACAATGTTTTTAATTTCATTTTTATTTATGTTATTTTTTCTATCAATTTTATGATTAAATATGAGAATAAAGCCATCATGAATTTGTTAGACTTTTATAGTAATCGCATTAAAATTCATATAAATGGTATGGCTAAATAACAAAACTATGTAAATACAAGTATTTTTTCAGCTTTTAATAGCTCATCCCGAGTTACATTAGGTTAAATTTTTAAACTCAATGCAAAAATTCAAGGGACTTCTTTCTCCATCTTCAACCATTTATTCAACATCCCCAAATTTTATAAAAAGTTCCAAAATAACTATTTGACATGTACACTCTATCTCACCGACATGCACTTCTCAGATTTCCAAAAAACATATTTAAGAAGCTACCGGATTTCGAAATCCAATTAAAAAAATTACTGAATTTGAAATCTATTAATTATATTTATCGGATTTCGAAATCTCATAAATCTTTAACCGGATTTGAAAATCCAATAATTGGATTTCAAAATCTATTACTATCTAAACCGGATTTAGAAAACCAGTATTACCTTAACTGGATTTCAAAATCCAGTATTTATGTATGAGGGGGTGCTAGTCAGAAAATCAAGAATCATTTATCGTATTTTGGAAAAATTTGTGGGAATAGAAGAAAAGTGGAAGGTGCAAGGAGAAACCTCCAAATCAATATGTTTTTGGAGAGGTTAAGATTAGTTTGTGTTACCCGTCGTCATTAAATTCAGTTACATTATTATTTTTCAAAAAACTTCAGCTATATTTAAGAAACTGAAATACAAATATACCTATGTTAGTTTAGATAACTAGTTTTATAGGGAAAAATTGAACCGAGTTATTAAAAATACAAATATTTCTAATCACTCTTTATTTATTGATTAGTTAAAATTTTATATTTTTCAATTGAGTTTTATACATATGTTATCCTTACTATCTTACTTAAATGTGATTTTTGTACTTAAAATAATATCGTGGTTCTTATACAATGATTAGTGACTTTTTATTTTTATTGAACATGTTTAAAGTCTTACATCTATGATAAAATGTAATTTTATAATATATAAGTGTTGAGTTAGAAATTTAACTTCTTAATGATCAGATGGAATGGAAAGGAAGGAAGAGTAAGGGAAATGAAGTTCAATATATGATAAATGAATATAATGTTGTCAAATTTGTAAGGAACAAATAAAAGCATACATATTTTTATCATAGGTAGAATTCTAAATGTGACTTCATTATAATTTTTCACTGAAATAAATCGTGGGATGTTGTTTTTAGAGTAAAATTACTCCTATTCCTACATTTGAAGTATCATAATCTATCTCCAAAAACTTTTGAGAAATTTTTAAGTACGAAGATAAATGCATAGATAAAATATTCTTTTAATTTTTGACAAGTAACCTCTTGATTTTCACCCAATAAAGAGAGCATGTTTTTTAATGATTTCATTAAAGAAAATAAGGCTATGGTGCCAAAATTTTTCAACAAAATCTTACGTAAAAGCTAACTAAACCATCTTAGTTTTTTTTTTTTCTTGTTACAATAAATTCCCGAAAGAATGTACTGTCCATGTCAAAGAAATGTGTAGTTTGATTGTTTTCAAACTTATATTCTACCTTAACTATTACTAAAAGTTACATGTTCGGTTCTATCCCATGGATACTTATTTTGGGTCCTTCAAAAATACACTAAATCCATGATGATGACTAAAACGTGATGAGGGTTTCTAAACAACGATTAATCAAATAAATAGTCTATAAATAAAACATAATGGATTAGAAATAAGAATCACCAATACTAAATACTTCCTTTATATCAAGGAACCATACGAGATTTTTTACTAGATAAAAAATAAATACTGAATTTATCTTTTTTAGATTAGTAAATTTAATTTTTGAAAAACGAAAGTTACCGTAGCAAAGTAAGATCTCAAACATTTGAGATATTTCTAATGCTTATCTATTTGAATTAAATTTTTTAGAGATTAATTTAAGTTCTTTAGTTATGTTATCATATTGTTGAAGGTCATTTTAATGACGTATAGTACTATATCAAAGGTTTTTAAGTAAGTCTTTTATGTTAAGTTAAACATCAAACTTAGTAAAGAGTATTTGTGGTTGAAAATGTTTTCTTTCAAAAGGGAGTGTACCGATATGAAAGGGACTCACTCTTAAAAAAGATTGTTGGAGTATGAAATTTGATTAGGTTCCAAATTAAATAGATATGATAAAGTTGAATATCATATAAAAATGAAAATCTATAAATTTACTATTTCAAGATTATTAAGCTCATGTCCTATAACAATTGAAATTGTCCTTACTTTTAGTAGTTGATGTGAAAGTTTCGACGATCAAAAATAAATTTTTACAATTTCTCTTTCTAAGGACCATGCATACACTAAGAGTGTGTCTGCTTCAAATGATGAATTTGAGGGAGGGTGAGTAGATGGATAAACAATGATGGATTCAGTGACGGAACTTGGAGAAAATATTTAGGGGTGCCAAATTAAATTTGTTATATATAATTTGTTTTAGTTAGAAAAAAAAGGTTTTTCATTTTTCGTCTCATTTCCTCTATTTAAAACAAACACACATAATAATGTAATTCAAAAAAATATTACTATTATTTGCTATTATATCATGATACCAAACCATGAATATTATTTTAGATAAGCTCTTTGCACCTCATCAATTTGATTTGGTGGGTATTGTCAAATTTGAAGACGCTTTTCCCAGGTCACGTTCTAATAAATTTTTAAATTCATTATATATGACTCTAGAAAGTTTAGAGATTTGATTTTCATTGTCTTGAATTCTTGGTTCTCATAAAAAGTTTAGTTAACATATATGCCTTTTTTTTTCATCTTGATCACTAACCTTCTTCTTCAAAAGAAGAATCATTTTTTTTACTCTTTATCATAATCTTTTTAATATAAATTTATCACATCTCACCTATTTAGAAAAAAGATAAAATTTATATTCAAAAATCACAATTATCACAATGCAAAATGCAAGACATAACAAAACTCATACTACTTTAATTAAATAAGCAACATAGTATAAATTCAAAACTTAAAAAAAAAAACTATAGGCAGCAAAAAACACAAAATCCCTAAATTTCATAATTAAGGGTTATAATAATTTGGAAAAAAGTATAATTAAGGTTCATACCATTTCATAAAAGAATTCCTAAAATCATAATTAAGTTTATACTAATTTGGGATAAACTTAATTTTGAGAAACATCATAAAAAAATCATAAATCTAACATATATAAATCATAATAAGATACTAACCTTGATCTGTGAGAGATCATGCGAGAATTACTTCAATCTCAATCTATGTGTTCACTAACCTCTATTTTCCAATCTATCTCATTGTATTTATTTCTCAGTTTAGTTAGTCCGATGGTATCCACTTTCGTTCAGATGTATCTGTTTGATACCCGCTTTCAAAAATGTGTCTATCTAGTCCCAACTTTTGAAAAAGTGTCTTAATCAGGTCCCTTTCAGACAAAAATTACTATAGCCGTTAACAATATTGATATTTAAAATGACTTACAAAATTAAGTGTTGATATTTATATCAAAATTTAAGACCTAATAACTTTTTGTTGAAAAGGACCTAATTGAGGCATCTTTTCAAAAGTTGAGACTTAGTTGATACCTTTTTAAAAGCGGGTATCAAACTGACACAACTAAATGAAAGTGGATACCATCCGACTAATTAAACCTTATTTCTCCTCACACACTTTCATGATAATTTACATGGTGAAAAAATCCTATAACCAAAAAAAATCCTAATCTCTTTTATAAATCAATGTTTCCATTAAATTTTTTATTTTATCTTTTATTATAATTTCCATAATATAAATTTAATATAAATAATATATAAATATAATTTAATATATATATATATATAAAATAAATTCAAAATAAAAAATGGGGGAGTAGTGGCTCCCCTATGTCAACTCATAGTTCTGCCATTGGATGGATTTGAGGATGACTTTAGTGTTTGTTTCAAGGGATCTGAGCTAATTTTGGAAAGATGAATTTGAAGAAGACCTCAAGATTCTCGTCCTCTCATTTTGAAGAGATAAGAAAGAAAGACATGGCATCACATGATCTTTGACGTTTTTGCCCATAACATATGACTGCAAAATGATTTTTTGTTAATAATAGTTTTTTGTTATTAAAGAAAATATATTTAAAATACCTATTATACTCTAATTTATTAAAAAGCTAAATATATATTTATTTTATCTTTTTTTTATGTATAACATATAATAACATGCAAAAATTAATAATTAAAATTATTTTAAAAAATTAATAATATTAGTTATTATTGTTATTAAACCCTATGGATAATTAATAATAATAATATTATTAATTATAATAATAATAACATTACTAATATAATATTAATATTGAAACTAATAATATTAATAATAATAATACTAAAACTAATAATTATAATTATAATTTATTTTATACTAATTTTAACTATAGGTAAAATTATAATTTAACAATTTTATCTATTAAAGCATTATTTTATATCTATCACGTCCATCAAATCATTCACAAATTTTCATGAATTTTACATCCAAATATCTTCACTTTCACCTCTCTTTCCTTTAAAACAAACAATTTCATTTTTCTCTCTCTATCCCCTCAAATTCATCTACTTATCCTCCCTCACATTCATCCTTGAAAACAAACACATCTTAAAGATGATAAAAAAAATGTATACACCAGAAATTAAAGAAAAATAACTTGATACAATTGTAATATATTGGGGCTATATTTGATGATTATTTTTTATTTGAAGAAAAAGTTGGATTGAGAGTGTATTTCAGATCAAATTCCGTGTTTATCGACAACTTTTTTGCTTAAATGTTTATCTATTGAACCAGATGAGCAAGAGTTAAGTTATATAACATCCGCGATAACGTTTAAGTTGAGAAGAAGATATATCTGGTATATTTGTTTATCAGGTACGTGAGGAAAGTAAAAATAACATAAATATTAGTTTAAGCATTTGGCATATAAAAGGAGGAAGCAAAGCAAACAACACCTTCATATTTACTGAACTACAAATAAAATTGTGAAGTCAACTTGTGTACTTGTGTGAAATAGGTGTGCAGTTCTTGGAAAAGAATAAGCAGTAGCATTTGAGTGGAGGAGATGAAGAGAAAGTGGTTTTGAAGGTGACAGTGATAAGGGAGAAAAGGTAGTAGGCATCAGCATCAACCTTAGACTCAGAGACAGAGTCAGAAGCTTAGCGTCAAAAAGAAGAGTTCCATCATCACCACCTGCTCCCATGAGAAATCGAGAGAAGATAACAGTCAAAACATGAGCCCAACCATCGTCACTCATTTTTCTTTCTGTTCCAATCACACTGTTGCTAATTCTTTAATCTACACCTACATCATACATATACCATGTCAACGAGCAGTGAAAACTGTGTGAACCACTATTTTTAATTTTAGTTTTGGGCTAAGGGTGTTTGCAGTATTATTTTCTTTTTCACTTTTCAAAATTTAGTTTTAGTCTGCATTTGTAATAATCATTTAAAATTGACTTTAGTCTAAATGTGTTTTCAAAATACTAAAATTTTGTTGAAAAAATTAAAATAGTGTTGGCTTTAAAGATTAAAATTGGTTAGTTTACAAAAATATATGAAGTAGAATTGGTTTTGAAAGTTGGAAAATAAAAATAATGAATTTTTTATAAGAATTAAAAACCCTAAATATGTCGAAATGAGTTTCAATCCATGAATCAATTTGACTTATCCTAGATTTGAACTTGGTTGAATTGATAAAAATTTAGCTTTTTATAAAAGTAAGTTGAACCGAACCTAACTCACATGTTTGAGTCGATTTGAAAGTGGATTAAACTATTTAAGTCACAAACTTTTTTTACATTTTTTGTTATAATTATTTAAAAGTATATAAACATTTTGATTTCACTATTATAAAAGGTAAGTTAAGTTAATTTACTCTTATTGTAATGTAATAAATATATAAAATAAATTGAAAACAAAAACATTCGTAAATGAGTCAACTTACTAATTCATCAACCTGTGGTGGGTCGAACCGGGTTAAAAATTTCTGACTTACTTTAAAGTGAATCAGGATTGAATAGACAATTTTTTAGCTTAATCCATGATGAACCAACCCGTGAAAACTGAATTGACTCACTTTATCAACCTAGTTATCTAAGATCAGTTTGAAAATAAATAAAATTTGAATATGTGTCTAGATTAGTTTATAAAAATTGTATATTATAAATCTAATATTTATCATTATTATGCAGAAACAAAGAACGATAAAGAATGAAAGAAGGAAAATAAAATATAAAATAAAATTGTTTGGATCAAGAACGGAAACTTGATGGAAATTTTATATTAGATCAATTGATCTAATGAAATAAATTTTTAGTATATATTTATTAAAAATTTTAAAGATAAATTAATTTAAAAGTAATTTTAAAACATAAATCATAGCTAAATTAATTATAAATAAAAAAATCATTAGAAATTTAAAATAATAATATATTAAAATAAATTATTAAAATTTGAATTATTTTATTTTATCATTTTATAATTTTTAATAAATTTTGACATTTAAAATTAATTATTGTTTTATTTATAGTGTATTATATATTTAGGTTTCTCATGATTTGGAGAAAAACTCTAATGTTGGTTTTTACTTTTTTTGTGTATATTTTATTTAATTTTCTTGCGTTTTTATTATCAGTGGAAACAATATATTTATCTTCAATTGTAAATAAATTTGTCTGAATTAAGAAGTGGATTTTAGAAAGTGAAAAACGAAGAAAAGAAAATGTGAGAGAATGAAAAAAAAAATTGAATTAAAGGAAAGAGAGTGAAAAGAAAAATGAAAAAAAAAAGTTTGCTTCATTCATATAACAATTTAAAAAAAAAATATTAAATAACCAAACACCATTTGTTATTGTAAGTCAATTTTAATTAACTTAAATAATAATAATATTATTATTTATATATTTGCTATTATTATTATTATTAGTTTTTATTACAATTTGTATAAATGTAATCTTTTTACTATTTTATACATTTATTATTATTAGGTTTAATTACACATTTAGTTCTAGTATTTGTTCACTTGGTAGGGGTGTCAAAACAGGCCAACCCGGCCCGTTTTGGCCTGACCCGCCTGTGGCCTGCTAAAAAGGGGTCGGGCCGGGTTGGCCCGCCATGTCAAAACGGATCGAAAACTGTAACCCGTCCCGTTTTTGAGCGGGTTGACGGGCCGGCGGGCTGGCTCACAGCCTGGCCCATCTGTTTTTTTTTTACTTTTTTTATTTTTTTGAAAATATTTTTAAACTTTTTTTAACTTTTTATTAAAATTTTGTTTATAAATTTATTTTATATATATAAATTGATTTATATAATATAAAAAAGTATTTTTTTAAATTATTTTTAATTTTAAACATAAAAAATAAAAATAAAAAAAAACGGGTTGGCGGGTCGGCCCACGGGCCGGCCCGTTTTGGCCCATTAAACTAGCAGGCCAGGCGGGCTGGGCTGCAGCGGGTTCACGGGTTGGAAATTCCAACCCGGTCCGCCCTTTATTGGGCGGGCTGGCGAGTCGGCCCGGCAGGCCTGGCCCATTTTGCCATCCATACTTGGTACAATTTCGTTACTTTTTTTTTTTCAAATTAGTCCTCTAATTTTTTTAAATGATCCAATTTGATCATATTCGTGGAGTTGACGTTAAGGTCATGTTTGTACATGTTACATGTCAATTGGTAGAATTTTCAATTTTAAAAAAAAATTAATTAAAAAAAGTTAAATTGTCACGTGTCAGGACATTGTTGTACCACGTGGTAGTGATAATGCAACATGTGTTAGTGTTAGTGTTATTGTTGCTTGTTGTTTTCAATTTAATCCTTGTATTTAAAATCTTGAATTAATTGTTTTTTTGTCTTCTCCAATTTGGCTCTCTCATGTTTGAAAACAAATTAGTGGTAAAATTTACTTACAACTTATATATACATGTTAAAATATTTTGTTTGAATTAATACATCAAATCACTTCACATAAATAATGAAATTATTTTATATTTTATATTTTTACACTTGTAAAAAATAAAATAATTTGAATATTTAGGTAGGGTGATTTGATGTATAAATTCTAAAAAATTATTTTAATATGTATACATAAGTTGTAATTCAACTTAATTACTAATTTGACCCTCTAAACACTTATATATATATATATATATATATATATATATATATATATATATATATATATATATATATATATATATATATATGTTAAAATGATTTTTTAGAATTTCTACATTCGCCCCACTTAAATATTCAAATATTTTAATTTTTTTTACATTAAAACACTTGTAATTGTTTTACACTTGTAAAAATAATAATTTGAATATCTATGTAGAGTGACTTGATGTATAAATTATAAAAAATATTTTAACATATATACATAATTTGCATTCAAGCTTAATTACTAATTTGATCTCAAATTGGATCATTTTACAAAATAAATGACTAAATTGACTCAGAATTTTAAATATATGGACTAAATATAAAATACCCACCCGTGACAATAACATTAACACCTGACATTGCACTACCATGTGGCACAACCATAACCTGACACGTAATAATTTATGTTTTTTAAATGAAAAATTTAAAATAAAAATAAAAGTTTCAGGAATTGACATATAACATATACGGACACGATGTTAATGTCAACTTAACGAAAATGACCAAATTAGATTGTTTTAAAAAATTGGAGGGCTAAATTGATAAAAAATAAGGAGATGAGATTGAACCGATTGAACAAATATGAGGACCAACAATGTAAGTAAATCTTATTATTACTATTTATTCTAATTTTAAGATTTTTATTGTTATTATTGTTTTTTTTATCGTTTATAGTTTTATTTATGATATTATTATAGTGATAAATTTATAAATTATTATTGTTTTTATTATTATTTTGTTGTATTATATAAAAGAATTAATTATATTACATTATACAAGGTAAGATTATTTAAATGTTTTTAATCTACTATTTGTAGGATATGCATTTAACTATATATAAATATTTATGTTGACTTTCTTCTCATGTAATTAGGAGATTGAAAATTATGTTTAATTAGTTGGATGATACCTACTTTTGTTCATATGTGTCAGTTTGATATATACTTTTACAAATGTGTCAATCGAGTCTCAACTTTTGAAAAATTATCTCAATTAGGTCCCTTTAAAAAAAAATTATTAATACCATTAATTTTATTTGTGAATTTTACCACTAATTTTAATATAAATATAAATATTTTATTTTATAAGTCATTTTAAATACTATTAATGACATTAATAATTTTTTTCTAAAAGAAACCTAATTGAGACATTTATTCAAAAGTTGAGACTCAATTAACACATCTTTAAAAGCTGGTACCAAAGTGACACATTCGAACAAAAGTAGGTACCATTTGACTAATTAAAACTAAATACTATACATTTTTGCAAACACATTTGTGGTTTTTTTTATGATAGTAAGGAAATGCAAATTATTCTCATGTTTTTGCATTTCTGTCCACGCATACAGTATATATCTAGAAATAAATGAAGATGAAGCGTAAAATTTCTCATAACTGTAAAATTGTAGAAGATTAAACGTACAAATTACAATTTTAAAAAAAAGTTAATTATTATGTATTTTAAAATATATTAATCATTACAATATTATTTAATACTAACATTAATTTATTGATGTTATTGTTTTTATGTTCATTATTATAATATTGTTAAGATTTTATGTAGGAATTTAAGTCTCTCTTAATATTAATTAAGATAAACAACATTAATAAAGAACACTTATAAAGATATTATTTACAGTTTTTAAGTTCAAAGTGATATCTTTATTTTTCTAATTTAATGTATTCATGTCACGCTTATAAAATCTTTTTAGCATTTTCTCTCTAAAAAATCAAAGTGCAAAGAAATAAAAAAATTTCTCAACATTTTTTTTACAAAAGTTCAATTATTGTTTTCATGATTTTTTTTCTATAATATTTTAACATTACGACACATATATTATTATTATTATTATTATAATAGAATATCTTCATTTATTATATAATATTTTCAGCTAGATAGCAAAAATATGAAAGAAGAATATAACGTTGATCGAACCATTGTAATAGTGTGAAGTCAGACGGAAAGAAGTTTTTTGACACCATCGTTCTTGTTAAACCCGAAAGGAATTAAAAATTATATCAGAGTTAAAATCTTGAGATTGCGGCACGAAGCACAAATTGTAATCTTTTAGTGACATTTTTTCAAGCGTGTTGTATGCGCAAGGAGAAGCACTTCAACTTCTTCGATTGGAAGGATCAGAGTCGCTATCAATAACATCAATGACTGCAGTTCACTACTGTTTAGGTAATCCCTTGATGACGATGAAGATGTTTGAAAGGAGTGATAGCTTCACTAGCCAAAGCTAAAGTATCCACGAGATCTTTAATGTGAAGAAAATGTTCATTTATTGATTTATCTTCAAGAACAGTGGAACGGAATCTCCTTTCCTACGTCAGTCTGTGAAAATAATCTCCAACTTTTCCGCAAACTTGATAGAATATTTGCTTCCAAGAACGCGCAAAAGAAATGAAGATAGAGTAGAAAATGTTGTTACTTCCAATCCAAGAGACATACACAAGATTCATTGTTCCTCATTTTCAATCAGAAATCTAGGTGGAATTAAAGGATTTACTTAAAAAATGTTGAACTCAATGTGCTTTAATTGTTGGTTCAACTTGCGGCTACAAAACTAAAGGAGGATTTAATTTTTTCCCCAAAAGCTTGTTTGATGTCTGATGAAAGAAAGTTGAAGAGACGGGAAGAAGGAACTGAGATTACAATTATCTAACTCGCTCTTCATACCATATTGAAGCCACATGTGAAAAAGGATAAGTAGAGACGTAAAATGAGTTATATGAAAACTTTAAATGTATTTCTTATTTTTTAGAAGGGCCGAGAACATGTCTTATTTTAATATTGCAACTTTACACATCTTTCACTTTATATTCAGTACACAGTGGACGGATCAACAATGACATCATAGAGTGAAGATTCTAGAGTTGGAAGATAAATTCGAACAATGAATTTGTGGACTGGTTCCAAGTTGTATTTGACTAAAAGGTGAGTTTTTTTTAACCCGTGAACAGTGATAAAGGATGATGAGTACTGATGAAACCTTACATGATTACTAACAAGGGGTCATGGATGTCACGAACAACCAATGATCATTTTCTTGTGATAATCTTTAATTGTTTTTGGAAAAAAATAATCCTATAAAACTGTTAACATCGAACGTTTATCACTAGGCCAAAAGATATAAGTATTAGTTAAGGTGTAACTTTTTTTACTTAAGAATGTAACAGTTTGGTTCTGATATCAATTATTAGAATCGAGAGCTTACCACTAGTCCAAAAATTATAATTATTAGTGAGGATGCAACTCTTTTTACTTATAATTTAACGATTTGATAAGAGTATAACAGTCTAAACATCACGATTTGATTATGACCGATCCACTTAACTTCCATCAAAGAACAATTGATGTCACAGGCAACCAAAACTAATATAAATAAGGCATTTAAGAATGAAATGAAATTGATTTTCTCAGCGTTTTGTCTTTAACTGTATTGAGTTTTGAGGCAATCTTGGTATTCATTCATATCTATTCATTCTGATGAGGGGGACAGCCGGAACAGAAAACGACAAGAAGAAAGGTGGAAGGGTTCGTAAATGGTTTAATTATTGTATTTGCAGGGACGAATGAAGACTACGGTTGATAGGGGTGCCCGTCTTCGACATGTCGGAGATTCTAGAAACAATTTTTCCACAATACTGTTATATGTTACTTCTCCTTGCTCTTTCCTTCTTCTACTGCATTTCTGTCGCTTTTTTTTTTTTTAAATATCTCTCTACCTTCTCTTCCCTCCTTTCCATTTTTCTTAGATTGAGATCAAATTATAAACTCTAGTAGTTCCCTCTTTAATTCTGTTGTATGGATAAATTCCCACACAATAACTGCTTTCTGCTTACTGCATATTTAGGTATTTTCTGAATTGAGTCCCATCAGAAATATAGAGTATTCAGTGTGATTCACATGATTAGATGACTACGGTATCCCTCAAACACGTCGTGTTTTATAGCGATTCAGCTGGCCTCACGTGTCCTGTATCGCAAAATGCCCAGGATCGGCTTGTCGCGCTCTATTTGCAAGCTACAGAGAGATTCTGTGGATCTAAATTCATTATTTTACTCCTCATTTTCTTTTTTTACTTTTACGACTCCTCCTTACTATTTATACTTTCCTACGTTATGTAAACATGATTTACACTTGCTCTCTCATCAGCTATATTAAAAAACATGATCAATTTTTTTCTTGATTATATCAGAAGACCCATGACATGTGGTTCGAATTTATAGATTCTTCTTACATATATATGTTACTGAGTTGTTCTTTTTTACACAGCATCAAACTTTATATTTACAACTGTACTTTGTGAAGTGTTTCGGGGAACATGTTCCAAACGTTATCTTCCCGTCCCACACAACATCCTTATGATTTCCCACCAATAATTCATATGTTTATAAATATGGGAGATTCTGTTGCCAATTTAAAATTTCATTGATTCATGTATGTAGAGAAATGCAATGCGATGCGACCGAGCAAGTTAATTGCTAGAGAAAGTCTTCTAGTACTTTTTGTAATGTATTATTGGGTAAAGGATGTTAGAATGGGTTCAATTAATTTTCTTAGGATAAGTTATGAAGTAGAATTTAAACTTCATATTCGTTTATTTATTGTAATTCTGTATTAGTTATATAAATGTCCCATAATTCCTCGCTTTTAATTATATTTCATTGTGAATAAGTGCACAAATTTATCCTGAAAAGAAAAAAGATTTATCACTTAAGATTATAAACATTTCACTTTTTAAAAAAATGGAGTTGTAATAATGAGTTTTAAAGAATAAAAAGTGTATGTAATGTTTTCTCCTATTTAAATTAACATTTTCAGAGAAAAAGAATGAAACAGTACTGATACTTTTAAGAATATAATTTCTATATGTAGTTTTCATTTTTCTTAAAACTGTCTTAAAAGTAGAAGAAAAAAAACTAAAAAATTAAAACGCCTTGCCTCTAAAACCTTGAATAGTTAAGTATTTTATTTTCTTTTTAATCAAGGTGTAATAGTTTTTCTTTGTATCTTTACTCTTAAACTTATTGTTGTAGCAATTCAGTGTCGGTATAGTTGAACATAAATCTCTCTATAGAAAGTCACAATAAACTACTAATTGGTTTTCAACTAGCAAGCATGGTGATAATATCATGAAAGTAATAATAAATTATAATGATAAGGGATATATTTTATTTCCTTAAAAGATAAATCAATGTAGTAAATTTAAATTAATTAGTTAAAGATTTAAATTTATTGTCATGATAATGTTTTAGGAGGTACACATTAATTACTCTCTCAAATACTAAGGACATGATGCAAGAAATTATTAGGTTCTAATATGACTCTAGTTTATCTAAATAAGTCACCTAATTGAGTACTATTATTATTTATTTTCTTAAATTGAAAATCTTAAATACCTGTTACATAAGGTGGTGATCATAGATTATTTAACTATTTTTCCTAAAGTGCATATTACATTTTAAAGCACTCCAATTCGGGGTTTTTTTCCCAAACTGGTGCAATTTAATTATGTATTTCTTGAAATGGTACAAATTTTTTTAAAATTCCAGCGAAGGGTAAGTCGTGCCATGATGGTGCGATTTAAATATGAAGAAGTCGTGTCAAAATGAGGCGTTTTTAATTAAAATGAGTTGAAGTCGTGCCAACATGGGGAGACTTTTGTGTTATGAAGAAGTCGTGCCATGTTGAGACGACTTTAATTAAATTTTAAGCAAAGTCGTGCCAATATGGGAAGACTTCAGTATTAAATTGTTAATGAAGAAGTCGTCCCATATTGGAGAGACTTCAGTGTTGTGTTGATAGTGAAGAAGTCGTACCATATTAGGACGACTTTAGTTCGAATAAAAATTAAATATTTTTTAGTCATATTAATTAATTAAATAATAATGCATATAAGTAATTAAAAATTTTATGATGTTTTGGTTTGTTATAATAGGGCATCAAAGTTATC
>Ga0214543_1005717_pt1 | contig 22619 bp, 14 predicted proteins | sample CNSS2metaG_FD_160094 | JGI IMG/M metagenome (GOLD analysis project Ga0214543, IMG submission 160094) | Root nodule microbial communities from cowpea collected in UCLA plant growth center, Los Angeles, California, USA - CNSS2 | ecosystem: Host-associated > Plants > Roots > Nodule | place: USA... | reverse complement strand
TTTATTTATATATATTTTTTAGATTATTTAATAAATTATAAATAGTTTAGTAATTTAAGCGGGGACGGGTATTTGGGCGGGTATATATATATTCCCATCCCCATCCCCATCCCCAGTTGAAAATTTCAGGTATTACCCATACCCATACCCATACCCAGTCAAAACGGGGACGGGTTCGGGTGATACCCACGGGCACGGGTTTATTTGCCATCTCTAATTTCCAATATATTTGTTTATCTTATTATAACCTTTATGTAATTATGTTAAATTGATGTATGTCAATTAAAAAAAATTATGTCTAACATTTGAATATTTCTATTATTTTTTAATATTTTTATTTATTGTATATTTTCCTTTCACCTGAGAATGATTAATACTCTCAATTTAAGTATTTAATAACATTTCATTTACTAGGTAATATAAAAAAAACTCTTTACTTATTATTATTAATTTTTGTTTCATTTGAAGAACTCTTTTATTTCGCTACAAAAATTTTGTTATTTCTCAACCATTGAGTATATATGTTGATATTTGAAAAGTTTTCTTAGATCTCTAAAATATTTTTCGTTTTATCATACCCTTAATTATACATTTGTTTTTCTTTGTGCAATTCCTTCCAATAGTCTCCAAATTGTTTATAAAACACATATTTGTTAATTTTTTAATATTTTTATTTTTGTTTATTTTCATCATATAGAATACTATTTCGATAAATTTTATCTAATTATTTTTTATTTTCTAACTCATTACAATCATATTTTAATATTTTCAATATAATTGTATAAATAATTTTTATTTACTACAATATAAAAATTTAATGTAATTGCCATGAATATTTTTTTATCACCATCCAACATATATTGGAGTTTAAAAGATACAAGATCTATGATAAAATTTTATTATGTTTACTATTTGTTCTTTGCGTCATTTTTTTATCAACCATTTAGTATATATGTTGATATTTGAAAAGTTTTCTTAGATCTCTAAGATATTTTTCATCTTATCATACTTTTAATTATATATATATTTTTTTCCTTTGTGTGATTCCTTCCAATAGTCTCCAAATTGTTTATAAGACACACATTTGTTAATTTGTTAATATTTTTATTTTTTGTTTATTTTCATCATGTAAAATATTATTTTGATAAATTTTATCTAATTATTTTTTATTTTCTAACTCATTACAATCATACTTTAATTTTTTCACTATAATTGTATAAATAATTTTTATTTACTACAATATAAAAATTTAATGTAATTGCCATGAATATTTTTTTACCACCATCCAACATATATTGTGGTTCAAAAGATACAAGATCTATATTAAAATTTTATTATTATATTTATTATTTGTTATTTGCGTCATTTTAATCAAGTGATATATTATAACTTTTATTAGTGTATAAAAAATAGATTCATTATAATTTAAAAAAATTGAAGTAAACAAACATTTAAAATATATTTTAATTTAAATATTTTTTTCTTTTATATTTTTTTAAAAATATTTTTTCCTTTTATATTTTTTTAAAAATATTTTTAAAATTTATCAACTAGGTTTCATTAATGTTTGCAAATTTAATAAATGTTTTGGTTCTCATTAAATTTTATTTGGTATTCTAATCTAAAATGTAAACAATTATAATTTATTTTAAAGTATTTGATATCGAAGAAACAACCATACTCCTAATATTGAATATTTGATAATATTATGTTTCCTTTACCGTAATTTTTTATTATTTTATAAAAATTAATTAAAATTAATATTAAAGTAGTAAGAAAACGGGTACGGGTATGGGTACGAGATTATACCCGTTACTCGGTGAGGATGGGGATGAGATAAAAGTTTAATACCCGTTGGGTTTGAGTATGGGGATGGGGATGAATTTTTTTTACGGGGATAGGTATGAAATAGTGAAACCCGTCCCCGCCCCGCCCCATTGCCATCCCTAATAGCCACGGCATATATGGTCTTTCACTTTTTATGAAACTCCGATGTATAATCCAAAAATAAATGAAATAAATAAATGGATGATTTAACTAGTCGGGTGATGGTAAATTTCAACCCTATTCGTTAATGTGCAAGTGCAAGGAAAATATTATATCATTGCGTAGCATAGAAGGTATATAATAAATGCATGAAATTTTGAATATTTCGTGTAAAGTTTGCGCTTGACTTTAACCTTATATTAATTGCATACGAATTTGAGAGTGAAGGCCGGTGTCATCGAAAAGAAAAGATGGGGTGTTCTTGCTTCGGAAGAAGAAACAAAAGGGATGATAAAGAATACAAGAGCAGTGAAGGATTGAAAGGTTCGAATAAATTTTTTACAAATATGGTTATTTTGACAGCCACTGCTTCTGTTGGAACTCATGGTTCTTCTGGTCATCATGGAACTGGTGGAGAAGGAGGTGGCTGTGGTGGTGGATGTGGCGGTGGCGGTGGTGGATGTGGTGGTGGAGGGTGCTGAGGTGGAGGCTGGTGGTGACTATAGCCACTGGTTTCATGGTGAGATAATGCGTTTGTTTATTTTGTATATTTTCTGTTTGGATAGTTTGGTTTGTATTTTGTAATTTTTTTAGAATGGTGGGTCAGAATTTGTGAGTCACTTCGATCTATTACGGGTTTGGGTTGTGTTGAAATTTTTTTATAAATTTGAGTATGAGTTAATTTTTTATTCAGTCCATCAAGAATTCGACTCACTTGGGTTGAATCTGTGGTGAGTAGGATCAATCCACTCGTAAATAAATGATCATACAATTTTATTATATTTGAGTTGGGTTGAAGTGTTTTTTTAGCCAACATATTAGATTGTCAAATGCAAACCTAATATTGGTGTGATTTTGGTTTGTATTTGAGAATGAACATTATTTTGGATTTTATTTTGATTGTATCGAAGTTTATTTATATTTTAATCATAATTATAATTTTTTTGGGACTGAAGAAAAAAAATGTATTTTTTTTAATTAAGTGAGCTAGTGAGTAAACCCGTTTAATCCATCAAACTTGATTAAATTTATTTAATGTCTCACACGCGTTTCTCAACTAACATTGAAGTAGAAAGGTATCAAACAATGTAAACCATCTGAATGCTATTATGAAATGTGTTTAAACATTAAAAATTTAGCTAAAAATACTAAATTTATGCATTTCTATAATTGATGATTATATTGGACCAAAGTTTTGAAACCAAAGTTTTGCTAATACCGTTTAAATCATTAACGGTAATGAATAGTGAACGACCACATATCACTTAGTGTTTTTTTTTTATATATATCATTTTTTTTAATTTTTTTAAATATCCACATGTCAAAATCAATGATTTATATTTCATACAGTTTTTATATTTGTTATTTTTGCTCAATTTAGTCCTAATTTTATTTAAAATTAAGCAATTTTATCATTCTCAAAGTTAAGACTAAATTTAATTTTTGGATATAATAACAAAATTATGACTGATTTAAAAAAGTCGACTAAAATTAGAATGAAAAAGATATTTTAACCAATAAAACTATAATACGAAAGCTAAAACAATTCAAAATATTTTAACTTATATATATATATATATATATATATATATTATAATCAATATTAAGAAAACAAAACGCCGCACAAAAAACATATACAAAAGAAACAGTGCTACCGCACCCTCTATATTAGTTACATTGTCAATACATAATACTAAGCATTAAATCCTGAAATTTTCCTTTCGATGTCTCTAAAAGTATTACTACTCTAACCTTAACAATGCTGGCACTGCCCACTGATTATACTTTATAATACTTTGAATATGTAAACAGACTGCACCTTTCTAATATCAATAAAAGCGCACCGCTTTGTTCCAATAAAACATTTATCATCCAACCTAAAAGCTTGTCTATCAGGTATCATTGGACTCCTTAACTTTTAGTTCACATAATGTATCTATAAAAAAAATTATACTTTAATACTTATATTTTATTTTACTCCAAATCTGTACCATGAAATTAATTAGAATTTGGCTTCAAACTCTAACTCATTAACCACATAATCTCATGAACCCAAAATTGGACCCTCTCAATTCTTCCCCAACACCATTTTTACAAATTGATTAAACGGGAATACAATTGTGTAAGAAACATATCCATAGCTCCAATACACTTCCGTACACATATAAAAAATTACTGTAACATCATCAAACTTCCATCTCATGTTCATAGAAAAGTTTTCATCATCACTTAATACAAACAAAATTCTAACAAGACAAGGTGGCTTCCTCACACCAAAAATTTAACTCAAACGTGCATTTCACAATTTCATCATTAATTCATCCATAAAAACATAAATATCATATTATTGTCATCAATAAAACACACTTCACCATTTTATAATTCAAATTACAAACATTGTTATACACATAAAATAATAATAATAATAATAATAAGAGAAAATGTTAGTTCTTGGATTGTACAAATTAATTCAAACACGTAGTACTCAGATGTTCTTCTATAACGTTGTTCTTCTATCCCCACTCTCCCTCCCACTTCCTTCCTTTTTTTTTTTCTTCTTTCACAATCACTTATGCGCCCTTTAAAAGAAAACCCCCTCCAAATAACAGTCTACCTTAATTCTATACATAATTAAATTTATTAAATTCCCATAATTCCATTCAAAACGGTCTTAATTCAGCCATATTATAAGTCCAAATTCATTTCGTTTTAATAAAGTCCTACATTATATCCCCAATAACATTTAACCACAATATTAAAAATCATCCAAAAATAATGTCCAGGTAGAAGTTAAACTCAACTCCTCTTAATCATATCATTAATTTCCAACAAACTATGCCACACTAGCATTTGGTATTCATTCACATTTAATAATTTAAATATTATTTGAAATAAATAAATACTTTTCTTAAAATAGCTATTTTTTCTGGGCCTTACACATTGATTCTTCAAGCTTTGTTCCATCCAAATTTTGGGTGAAGACTATGTCACTACAAAAATTCTAAATTTTAATTGGGGTTTATTAAGAGGGGTTAAAATAACCTCAAATAAGTTACACTCGTAATAGGGTTTTCCAAACCCTTGAAAAGTAACAGAGGTTTTTTTAAATAAACCCTCGAAAAATTATATTTTTCTCTCACGTTTTCACAGTACCACCTTTTTCAACTTTTCAAATAGCTTTTCGTTTTGCTTGTGTGACCTATTCATTCTCTTCTCTTGCCCTCATGAGCTAACAAAGTCCCCATTACTTCATCTCTCAATCTCAGTTAACAACCTTGTGTTTGCTTCTCTAAATCTCAATAAAAGTTCTTTCGTTTTGCCCTCTCCCAATCCTAGCTTGCTTCCAATCCCTTTGGATTTCTCTTTACAAATCCTCATCGGTGAATCGCAACTTCAAATCGGTAATGGCTTTCAATTTTTTTTTCTCATTTTTCCTCTTTCATCCAAATTTGTCCTGCTTTGTGTGATTGCATGTTCAATGGCTCTGGTTTGTGCGTCGCAGGTATGGTAGTTTGTGTTGCTTTTCCGCTGCTTCATGCGTTCACAATTGCTTCACAGGTTTGCTACTTGACCTAACCTAAAGTTATTACCAAAATTGAATAATAGTTGTGTGCGTAGATGGTATGTTTGTGATTTCCTTAGGTGCGTCATTGTCATGGAGTGTTATGGTCTATTTAGATTTTGGATATAATTAGAGCGTGTGAAATGGGAAAAGGAGGAGTGAGAAAGTGACCAACTAAACAGACACAAAAACAAAAGCAGAAGAAGTTGGGGGAAGCAAAGTATTGTTGCACTTTTCAAATAATCTTTTTTTTAAATTAAGTCTTGGAATTAAAATAATATTCCTCTAAGTTGGATTTGGATGCACCTCCAACCCGTGTACTCCTTAACACACATAAACCTAGCTCCACTCGCTAATTCTTCTATTGCTTCATCAATAGTCACCTACACCTCATTCACATCAAATTAAATTTGATTGAAAGGTATCGAGTTTGTGAATTAGCTGTTAGTGACTGGTTGGTCTCTACTTTCTCTTCTTTTTTTCTAGCTTAAAATTCCATCTCTTTGTTTAGCTGAATAAAAACACATATTGTATTCTATTTAAAGCTTGAAACTGGAATTTCAAGTTCACTAAATCAAGGAAAAAACTAGATGTTAGCATTTATATTTCATAAATGATGGTATTTTAATGGCTTCAGGTCATGAATGTTCACTGTAGCAAGATAAATTGGTTTTAAATTTGATTAATAATGAACCTGCCCTTGGAAACACTATCAACAAAGTTTTTGAAGCAATAAATCTTTACTCCTTAGTATTTTCACTCTATTTTAGGTTCACACTTTTATGAGTAGAATATCCTTAAGGAAATCATTCCTTCTTTATTATGTAATTTTTATGACTTTTGGGTGAGAAATAACTTGTCAATAATCACTTGTCTTTTGCAGTAATGTTTCTAATAATCCTTAAGGAAATCATTCCTCCTCAACTTTCTTTTGTAGTAATGTTTCTAATAATCACTTGTCAAACCCATCATGGCATCACTCAATCGTTCTTGATTGGAAGGTATGTTAACTTTTGCAATTTTTGACAAAAACTAGATAACCATATTTGATATGCATTGATAAGAGAAGAATCAATTCAAAAAAAGAAGTTCTTAAAGATAAAACTCGTTAATATATTCCAGGCCATGGTGTCATCCACTTTATTGCAACTCTTGGTATATCTTGCCCATAAGTATTAAAAAGGATCACATTTTCTTCAGCAACAAGGTAAATCAACAAAGTACAAATTCCATGTAGGGATTTTTTTTTTTCAAGTCTCCTTTTCTCTTTGTTATTGTGAATTATAGTTACATGTTTGATTATTACTAATGTATTGCATGCAGGCATACCTTCCAAGTGAAACGCCAGAGCCACTTCTTAAGTATAGAGAATAAGAACTAGAGAGTTTAAGAGAGGATGGAAGAGTTGTAAGAATGGGAAATGGTGTATGATTGTGCATACTACAATGATTTGAGTGATCTAGATAAGGGTGAATAATATGCTAGTCCAGTTCTTGGAGGGTCCATTGAATATCCATACTCTCGAAGGGGAAGAACTGGTAGTTAACATTGAATTGTGCTTCTTCTAGTTAGTTAACATTGGAGGTTGATGTATCCATGCACACACTTGAATTTTACTTTAGCGTCATTTATTATTTGGTTAAGACATAATTGTATTCAATCGTAATTATGAATAGAATGTGTACCTTTAATGCTTACATACTTAAGACTTATCTTAGCTCGTATTGGTTTGTTGATGCAAAACTGGTTTAATAAAATATTATTATGAAATGTTTAGATAATTTAATAGAATACAATATTGATCACGTGAAGGAAATAGCGGAGGTTTTAAAAACCCCAGACAATGACAGGGGTTTTAAAAACTCCAGGCAATAGCAGGGGTTTCAAAAATCCAAAGTAGTAACGGGGGTTTCAAAAACCTCATGCAGTAGCGGGGGTTTCAAAAATCCCAAGCAGTAGCGGGGGTTCAAAACTCCAAGTAAGTTGCACTTTCCTAGGGGTTCCTAAAAACCCTGGTAATCTATTAGCTACGCTTACTCTTATAGGGGATTTGCAAACCCCTGATAAAGCATTAGTGGGGGTTAAAACCCCTAGAAACACCAAATATAACCCCACTAAAAAGAATTATTTTTGTAGTGTATCCACCGTTGTGTTTTTAATCAATCGTCCTCCGTTTACATTTATTGATTTTGACTATTATTTTTTTGTCTTTTTAAAACTCACATTGATTATAGTATTTTACATACTTTTGGGTGTGTATATTTTGTTCATTCTTCGCTTGAAAGGCATAAGCTTAGGGTTTAATCGGTCTTGTGTGTGTGTTTTTTTTTTGGTATAGTCCCTTTCATAAGAGTTTTGTGTGTTATGATACTTTTAATCAACGTTTTCACATTTCAGAAATGTGACATTTTTTGATAGTTAATTTATGTTTCCTTGTCTTTCTCCTACTTCACATGATGTTACTACTCTTCCCACTTTTTTTTCTACATTATCCATATCTATAGAATGTTTCAAACCTGACATCACACATATAGGACAACGTTGTCAACAAGTTGTCCTTCTTCTTCATGAAAGGTTATGTTTTTGTAAATTGTTTTCTGTTAAATATGTTGTAACAGTGGGTTAGTATTTATTGAAAGCCATGTTCAGATTTATCTGTTATTTTTTATGGTGTTATTTATTTTTCTTTTAATATTGATATATTATATTTTGATATAATATACATGTGTCTATGTGTTTCTATTTAAAAATTTTAATAAATTTCATCCTATATATATTTTGTTTGGGACCATATAACACAATATGCCTACATTTTACTTTAATAACGACCTCTGCATATGCATATTTCATTTTAATATAACATTAAAGTGTTTATATGGACATGTGTTTCTGTTTAAAAATTTTAACATCAATTTCATGTTGTATTTAATTTATACGAGACAATATTACACAATATGCCTACATTTTACTTTAACAACGATATGTGGATACATTTATATCTACATGTATTTTTATTTAAAAATTTTAACATCAATTTCATGTTGTATATATTTTGTACAAGATCATATAACACCATATGACTATATTTTACCTTAATAACAACCTGTGCATACACATTTCATTCTAATATATCATATAAAGTACGCACCTTATTTTAATATAACATACAATATTTCTTTTTAAAAAAATTAATATCAATTTTACATTGTATTTAATTTATACAAAATCATATTATATAATATGCCTATATTTTACTTTAGTAACGATTTATTATTATTACAAATTGTAATAGTTAAATAATAAAATTAATCATTATATAATTAAACCAATAATAATAATTATTCAAATCATTAATTTATTTATACTAACAATAAAATTTATTTTAAAAATTAAAAAATATACAACGAAAAAAACATGACCCGTGCATATGCATAGGTCTCATGCTAGTTTTAGATACAAAATAAATACAATTTCTTACGAGTTTCCAAACCTCTGTACCTATGATGCACGAATATGATACGTGTATCGGATACGACACGTATTCGATATGTGAATACGTTTATTTTAAAAATAATAAGATACGATACATGATATATATGCGATATATGAATATTGAAAAGTGTGTACAATAGCTCTTAAAAAAATAATAAATATATGATTGTTATTGTGTTAAACCAAATTAAAATTATATGTACTAAAGTTATCAACATAAAAAATATAAATTATTGTCATCATAAAAGTATCGCTATGAGAAAACTCTTAAATAATGACCAATTTTAGTAACCAAAAATATATTAGAGACCAATTTTCTAATTAGAGACCAATTCATAGACTAATTATTTTGGTAGCCAAAATGTTGGTAGCTAATGTTAGTGACTAATTTAGAAACCAATTACTTTGGTAATCAAAATTTTGGTAGGTAATGTTAGTGACAAATTTAGAAATCAATTCATAATAAAAATTATTTTAATTAACAATTTAGAGACTAATTATAATTTTTTGAAACTATTTTAGTTACCAATAATTTTTAGTTTTTAAATTGATACTTAAATTGGTAACTATATAATGACTAATTATGTTTTTACTAAAATTGATCAATAATACAAAGATTTTATTATATTGTAGTCTAGCTCTACACTATAATTGCAGCCTTGCTACCTACATGCCATAAGCATAATAAGAAATAAAATTGAAGCACAAGTATAAAGTTATAACACATAATGTATACTTTAAAATAATACATTTATCATTTTATATATATATATATATATAATATTAATAAAAAAATATATTATTAATATATTGCGAATGAAATTATTCCATATTAGGATTAAATTTACCCATAAAAAATATTTTTTTAAATTACATATGTAATTTTATTATATTATAATTAAAAATTCTAACCACATAAGCATATTTTATAATTTTAATTTTTAGTTATAATGCATCAGAAAATAAATGATTTTGCAATGTAAAATTATAATATTAAAATTGACACATATAAAGAAAATTATAACGTCTAAGTAAATCAAAGGTGTTATTAATAAATATGAAATTTAAAAGAAACAATTGAATACAAAAAAATCATATAAAGCACGTCATTAAACTTATAATACAACATAAATATCTTAAAAAACAAAGCCAAAATTTAAATAATTATTATATAACTAGCAATATCACTATCTTATTAAGACTAGTGATATCACTATTTTAACTATATCCTCGAAGATTCACATTTGCAACAACTTTTAAACAACTTGTATTACAATTACAAATATAGTTTCCTCACACTTCAACTTGTAGTACAATTACAAATATAGATTCTAATCAAATCCCAACTTGTATTACAACTACAACTATTCACTCAAAGTTCTTAATAAATTCATATGAGAAACAAAACTATCTTTTAACATCAAGATCAGCTAGCAAGTGGCTGACTGAGACCATTTGTGAACGGATCTTGAGGTTAAACAAATGATCAACTCTCCCCGACCCATCGAATAATATGTTTTCAACCATCCATTACTCTTCCCAAAGTAAAAGAAAAATACAATTTAAATATTTTTGTGCAAGTTATGCAATCAAGATCTTCATACTTCAATTTGAGAGGACATTGAGATACTATTATTATGGTTATTTATTTTATTATGAGATATATTTTTAACCTATTTATGAATATAATTACGAATATTATTTTATTATTAATTAAAAAATATATTTTTAATTTATTTATGGACATTACATGAACATTATTTTATGAACATAGTATGGATAATATTTGATTAATATAATTGTGAACATTATTTGATGGACATTCTTTAAGATATATTTTAACTTTATTTAGTTTTATATATATATAAATATATATATATATATATATATATATATATATATTAATTAGTGGTATATAAATAAAGGAAGTATGAGTTTTCTTGCTCTAAAATTTGTCAATGAGAAATCATAACTATGAGAATAAACAAGAGACAGGTTATTTGTTTTTTCTGTTTTGCATTATTTGCTATAATATCATTTGTTTATGCAAAATTTTCTTTTTAACTCATTTACTAATCATTTTCTCTTATGTCATGTTATTGATTATTCTTTCTACACAGAAGGTGCTGTTGGATCTCCTTAAGGTTATGTTCACTTCAGGGAGATGATTTGGAAGAGAATAACTCGATGGATTTGAAGAGATAAAGAGGTGATTATAGTGTTATTTGTTTTGAAGGATAGATAGATAGATAAAAGGAGTTGAAGAGAAAATTTATGAAATTTTGTGAATAATTTGATAGATGTGACAAATAAAAAATATATTTTAATAAATTAAATTATAAAATTACTCTTTTGTCCCTATAATTAAAATGAAGAGAAAATAAATTTTATTTAGGTAAAATTAATTTAGAATTAGTGGAAAATATAAGCTATTTAGTTAGAATAAAAATTTAACAGATATAATAAATTTAAAATAAAATTTGATTGGCTGAAATTTTGTTTTAATTTTTTTTTGAATTAAAAAACTAATAATATTATTAGTTACTATAAAAAAGGCAAATCTACTGCAGCACTACACCACAAACCAACCATCACTACCACACACGTTAATTTGAAAAAAAAAGAAAAGAAGTGAAGGACAGTTTTAATTATTTGCATTGAATAAATAGTAAATCTTTGCACATCCCTTCAATTATGTGAAGATGGAAATATTTGACTCTCCGAACACAGGATAAGTGCTGTTTATAGTCCAAGCAAGTTACTTAAGTGTCCAATTTATTTATTTAATAAATTATAATTTTATTTAAAAAATATAAAGATAAGTTATTAACATTTTGGGTTCTATTTTTTATTATTTTATTAGTATGTAATTTTTTTTATGTTAAAATTATTTTTCTAATTTGTTTTAATTATTTTTTTTGAAATTTTATTAATTTAAATTTGTTAGTAAATAATTAATTAGTTTTTTTATTTTTTTAAGGTAAATAAAAAAAAAAAAGAAATTTGATGTGCTACAGGAAGCAATTCCCCTCGAGTTGTTCTTTATAAAATGGGACATTAGACGTGGTGACACAGGCTTGTTCACTTCATCATTTACGAAAGACGTCAAATACAAATAAAACAAAAATTGTTTTTGTTAATAGGATGGCTTGAATTTTAACTAATTTTGAGTTACCAATGACGCTGTAAGCTTTTAAGCTTAGGCTGCATTCCAATTTTGGATGGGTATAATAAGTGTGTCTGTGTCTAAGTGAAAATACTATATGTGATGTTAAAGAAAGTTAAAAAATGTTAAGTGAAAATACTATATGTGATGTTAAAGAAAATTAAAGTTTTTAAAATCAATTCGATCTTTGAATTCATAAAAAAAAAAAAAAAATAGTTGTTTAATGCGTAATGGAATCAATATCAATATCAATAATAATAATAATAATAATAATAATAATAATAATAATAATAATAATAACATTATTATTAAATGAAAAAATCTTAAATAATTATTCTGTTATAATTTTATAATAGTAAAAATTAAATTCAAATATTACTATAGAATTTTTTACTTTTGCATAAAAAATGAGATCAATATATGAAAACACTTGGGTTTACTTCTAAACAAAATATAATAATATCCGCTAGTAAAAGGTTTATATCTAGAACAAAAGAAAAGACAAATTATACACGATATCAAATTATAAGTAAAAATAATAAATAAATAAATTAAATATTTTATGAGATAAAAGTTAACAAAAGTTGGTAAAATGAGTTATTTTAATTTTTTCTCATCTTTATTAGAATATCACTTGAAACAAATAGGAATTTATAGAAATTTAATGAGTTTAAGTCTTATATCAAGTTTTAAAAAAAATTATTAACCTAAAATTTTGATTTCAACCATTTATATAAATTTGATTTATATTTCATTCTTGCTTTGCCATTACTACTTAATCTTCCCGTTACTTCTCTCTAAAGCATTCCATTGGTTTGACAATTTGTATTTTGTCATAAATTTTTAGAAGAGTCAACTTCTTCAGTAATGAATCTCGTAATTAATTATATAATAATTTTCCAGTTCTAAATAAATTTGTCTGATCCAAAAGTATGTTTTATTCAGAAAATTTTCTATGTATTAGATTGTCTGAAGTGGTGTGACTTCATGGAATAGAAAGAAAGAGAGAATGCAAAATAAAAATTTTCGTTTATATATATCTCATTCTGAGATATATTTGATCAGAAAATAGATATCCATTTGATCATTCGAACAAATTATAAATCATGCAAAAGCATCATAAAAATAAAAGAATATTATAATGCAAACAGAACTACATTAATTTTTTTAGTCTATAGTTTAAATAAGCTTAGATTGATTCAGTTCATAAGCTTATATAAACTATACATTTTGGAAGTAATAATTATATTAAAAAAGTTTACAACAAAAATGGTCCAAAGAAAGACCGAGTCTTGGTCAATGTTGATCACCATATTCGTCAAAGCCAAAACCGCGCGTAACAAGTTACGTATCTTGCAGAATAAACCAACGTAGCATACGAAGCAGCTTCTCGTAAAGACAAGTAAACATAACCAAGTCACCTATAAGTATATATATAAAGGCAACAAAGGTTGAGGATTTAATTTCATAAGCACTTTGTCAATTTATTTGTGATGGAACCATTCGTAATATTTATCATTGTTGTTGTCTGCGTATTCACCTTACTTGTAATACTCACGACAATGTGTCGACTGGCTACCGGAAGACCAGGATATGGAAGTGGTGGTGGTGGTGGTTTCGACCACCACAACAATCATCGCCTTCACAACGAAATGATGATGGGTGGGATTATTGGTGGCACTGCTGGTGGAATGGCGGGTGGGATTATTGGTGACACCACTGTTAGCGGCGGAGGCGGTGGAGGTGGTGGTGGTGGGGGAGGATGCGGAGGAGGGGGAGGAAGTGCATGTTAGAGCAATACGATATTCCAACTTTTGTGTATAACAAATTTATTAATTCGATTATTTTTATTAGGTTAAGCTATGGAATTTTATTATCAACAGACAAATCAAGTTCATTCTATCTTAATTGTAGCGACTGTATTCAATATATTCCACCTTTTAGTTTGAATTTAGTTTCATGAATTATGATACTTTATAGGCATCTTTCTTTTATCATATCTTAAAATAAAAAATAACAATTCGAATATTGAAATTAAATTGTGATACAATCTATGTTTCTATTCTAATTTGTGTCTTCCCTTTTATGAAGGTAAATCAAAGAATAAAGGTGGTTTAATTGTAAAATTTAAAATAAAAACATAAAAAAATATTTTTCAATGGGGGATGAGAACAAGATTTGCATATCTCCCCCATATCTATTGTAATATTCGTTTCTGTCATATCTCGATCTCCATTTAAATTATTAAAATATTCATAGATAATTAAGAAAATTATATATATATATATATTACGTACTTTATATTTTTTATTTTTTTTAATTATTTGGTTTGTCATGAAATTCATTAGTATCTCAAAAATATTTTTCATCTTATCATAACCTTTATACAATATGTTCAAATGATATATGTCAATTAAATATTGTTTATGTCTCACATTTGAATATTTTTACTCTTTTTTAAAAAATTTAATTATTGTATATTTTCCTTTAACATGAGGATGTTGAACACTCTCAATTTAAGTGTTCAATAGCATAAACATTACCTTTCATTTACTAAGTAATATAAAAAAAGTTATCTTTTTTACTCTTTCATTATTAATTTTGTTTCCTTTAAAGAACTCTTTTGTTTCGTTAAAATAATTTTCATTATCTTTCAATCATTGACTATGTTGATATTTGAAATTTTTTTTTAGATTTCTAAAGTATTTTTCATTTATCATATCCTTAATTATACATTTATTTTTCTTTGTGCAATTTCATTCAATTGTCACTCAAATTGTTTCTAAGACACATATTTGATAATTTTTTAATACTTTTATTTGTTGTTTATTTTTATTGTATAAAATACTATTTTTATATATTTTATATAATTATTTTTTAGGTTTAGTTATGCCTTTGGTCCCCATTTTTCCTCTATTTTTTCTTATCTCAATTTGGTTCATGTTTTGGAAAATTTGATGCAATCAAGTCCTTTCCGTTAGTGATATAGTAACAACGTTAAAGGAGTGTCACATGTCAGTTCCATAATTTTTTGATTTTTCTTTTTACTTTTTTGAATTTAAAAAAAAATAAAAAAATTGCCACATGTCAAGCTATCATCGTGGCACATGGCCGTGACAGAGTGATGTGGTTGTGACAATGCCACATGTCAGTATTATGTCAAGTATCAATTCGGTCCTGTATTATAATTTTTGTCTCAATTTAGTCTTAATTTTTGTAAAAATTGGACAATTTTGTCCTTCTCTAAATTGAAACAAAAATTAATTTTTATATAAATGTTATACAAATATTTTTATTAAACTTGATATTTTTATTCAAATTGATATTTTTATTATATATTTTTGACATAACTAAGTTTATTTAAAATTGTGTTTCACATTCAACTTTACTTAAAATTGTTTTAAATTATAAATTTGTTTGTTTTCAATTGTTACGTGAACTAGCTAAAATTATTTTTAAAATTTTTATAATTATTATTTTTACGCCAACCGAAACATTTGTATAGTAATTATTGAACTTTACACATTTAAAAAATATACAATTATTTGAAATATAAATTCAAATAAAAAACAATATTAAAGTATGATGTATAAAATATCAATATAATTTATTAATTTTTTTCTATTAGCATTATTTTCTATTAATAACTTTAAAACAATTTTAAATAAAGTTCAATGTAAAATATAAATTTAAATAAACTTAATTTTGTTAAAAATATTTACTTGAAATATCAATTTTGATAAAAATATTTGTGTACATTTATATAGAAATTAAATTTGGTTTCAATTTGAAGAGGGATAAAATTGCTCCATTTATACAAAAATTGAGACTAAATTGAGACAAAAATTAAAATACAGGACCAAATTGAGAATGTGAAAATGACACCTAGCATAATAGTGACATGTGACATTGTCACTGTCACATCACACTATCATTGCCACGTGGCACGACGTTAGCATGACACGTGACAAATTTTTTCTTTTTAAAATAAATAAATAAAAAAATTCAAGAACTGACACATGACCCCCCTTTCTTGCGGTTACTACACCACTAACGGAAAGACTTGATTGCATCAAATTTCTCAAAATAAGGACCAAATTGAAATAAAAACAAATGAAGGGACCAGATCGATATTTTGCTACGAAAATGAGAACTCTAGAATATTTGAAGGACTATCACTATCAGGTTAACCATTCATTTAATACCGATAATAATTTCATCTCAAAAGGAAATAATAATCAAATAGCTTATCCCATCTCATTTGTTCTTTCCTATGATACTTTGTCTAAAAATCATTTAACGTATACTTTAGTTATTTCCAATAATAGTGAGCCACAACATTATATTGAAGCTAACAAACAAAAGGTAAATTGACACATAACATTGATATTGATACGTGATACGATTATAATTTGACATGAGAACTTTTTTTTAAAAATTAAAAATTAAAAAAAAAATGAAACTTAACACATGACATGCATTGTTTAAAAACATTAACAATTTAATTATCATAGTAAAAAGAACTAAATTAACTCGATAAAAGATAAAATTTTATGACCATCATATCATTTAATTAAGATATTTTTCTTAAAGGTTTTTTTTATATTATTCGGTATGCATTATTTAATCAGAGATACGTGTGCATTATAAATGCGATTTATAATCTTCAAAAACAAAACAAGTTATAAAATTAAAAAAGAAATGTTTTTGTTTACATTATATTTGTGTGTGTACGTGCATGTGCTTTGAAATCTGAAATATATATGAAAGAAAATATGAACTCCGACTTTTAGCTCAATTTACAAAAACTCTTTTGAATTACATAAAATGGTCTAGACACTGCCTCCGGTAACCTCCATGGTCTATGATTTTAAAGAAACTTCGATGTATAATTCAAAAATAAATGAAATAATTAAATGGATGATTTAACTAATCGGGTGATGACAAGTTTCAACCCTATTCGTAGATGTGTAACTGCAAGGAAAATATTGTTGCTTAAGCATGAAGGTATATATATCCCAAATGCATGGAAATTTTTGAATACCTTCCGTGTAAAGTTTGCGTTTGACTTTAACCTTATATTAATTGCATATTAAGGGTAGGGGAGGCGTGTCACGAGAATATTTACTTAATTTATTTTTCATTTAAATTAGATTTTAGTAAATATTTCAAGCTTTAAAATAAATTGTTATTTTAGATTTAAAAAATAGATTAAATATTATAAATATTTTATATTTAATATTCAGTTATATACAGAGAAGTAAACTAAAATAATAAAAAAAACAAAAAAATTTCATACAACATAATTTTTTATATCTTTCGTATTTTCATTACTCAAATTCCCAATAAAAAGATGGAAGTTTTTTTCTTGACTTTAACCTTATATTAATTAATTACAAACAAGTTTTACGGTAAAAACGTGTCAGGAGAATATTTACTTAATATATATTATTTATTTAAATTAGATTTTAAGAAATATTTCAGTTTTAAAATATTCCTTTCATAAAACATGAGTTATTATTTTAGATTTGAAAACTAGATTGAAATATATATATATATATATATATATATATACCTTCAAGATTTTTGAGATAAGTGGTGAAATTTTGTTTCCGGTACTTAGAAGTAATTTCAAAAAGAATAACAACAAGTGAACATGGATTCCATCAACTATTTGAACAAATCTACGTTGGAGTTCTACAAAGTTTCAAAACAAGTGTGCCATTGTTAAGACAAATCGGATTATATATCAAGAAAAGAGTTACAATCTATTGTGGTGGTTTTATATGTAGTGCAACTCACTTTGAGAAAATAGTAAATTTGTTATATTTTTGTATCCTTAATTTAAATATGATATATTAGACTTAATGTGTTGAAATTTATCTTTTGTTTAAATATATGTAGTTCAGGGAGCTTGAACGAGAATCAACTGCTCAGGAATTTGTAGAGATAATAAGGAAATTAAAGATTAGAGAATGAGTTAATAATAAAACTTGTGACTTTGTGGTATGTTTAACCTTTTAAGTTATAATTTAATGTTTATGTATTTTCTTCACAGGAATTATATTTGACTTCATTTTTAGGAGAAATATAAGAAATATAAAGAAAGTAAAATAGGCAATGTGTGTGGACTTGATACACTAAGAAAAAAATTTGTTAATTCTATATATGCTCGCTCTTTTATTGGTCAAGCTCTGGTGATACATCAAATCAAAGAAATGCTCAAGAGTATCAAGAAATTGCATGTCGAACTTAATGACAAAGAGAGAGAACGTTAAAAAAAAATAAAAATAAAGCATTTGATGAAAGATTATGAGCAACAAAGTCAGGGCATACACCTTGAGTATTTAGTCAATATTTATTGAAATAAAAGAAATTTTAGGTTAAACGAATTTTGCACTTTTATGTTGATTCATAAGATAAAACTTAAAAGGACTTTATCTTATAATTGGTTATTTGAAAATAGGGACGAATAATTAAAAAACATTTTCAACCTTCAAATTCTCATTCAACACATACTTCGCAAAATGTAATTTTCATTAATTAAAAGGAATTCGTTTACGGAAATGGTGCGTGCAGTGATAGTCATCCCCGAAATAAATAGCATTGATTAATTCTTTGCGCCACAAAATTTGAATAACGAAATATGGACGGTAGAAGGTTGAAAGCGACACGAGTTCTTCTCATAAAATGGGACATTAGACGCGGTGACACGGGGGCTTGTTCACTTTATCATTTACGAATGACGTCAAATACAAATATTACTATAGAAATTTTCACTTTTGCATAAAAAATGAGATCAATTTATGAGAACACTTGGGTTTACTACTAAACAAAATATAATAATATCCACTAGTAAAAGGTTTATATCTACAACAAAAGTAAAGACAAATTATACACAATATGAAATTATAAGAAATCAAAATGTAAAAATAATAAATTAATTAATTAAATATTTTATGAGATAAAAGTTTGCAAAAATTGGTAAAATTAGTTATTTTTATATTTTCTCATCTTTATTAGAATATCACTTGAAACAAATAGGGAGTCCTACCGAAAAGTTTAGACCCTCAATAGAAATTAGACAAGAAGATCATTTACACCTTTTCTCTTTTCTATTGTAACGGAGGATTAGCGGGTATAGTTAGACAAACCAAAAAATTTACATCTTTTAAATAGGATCAAAAAATAAGAAGAAAAGAGATAGAAATAAGCATGCTACAATACATAGATAATACCCTTTTCTTTTGTGGGGATAAAATGCAAAATATTTTGAAAGTTATTTTAAGAAGTTTTAAGATGACTTAAAGTGAATTTTTATAAGTGAAAATTGAGAGGTGTTGAAATTAGTGACAATCAACTTAGCATATTTGCTGCTGTTTTTTATTTATCATTCTTACTAGATATGTAGATTAATTGATATATAAGTCGAGTGTAGTACAAATGTCTATTTACCTGTGAAAGAAAAATAGAGATATATGTAAAATTTAGGAAATTTCTTATAGTTACTAAACTGTAAAAAAGAAAAAAAATTACCATGACAGAAATAGCTGCCTGTTTAAGAATTGTCACAATTTATGCTTATTTCTTTGTTAAAACCTTACTTTATTTTTAGGTAAAGTTAAACAAGAATTTAAGAAACTAGTAGACTAAGTTTAGGAAAAGAACAAATATTTTTTAGAAATTATAAATGCGGACACGTGATATTTCTTATTGTATATAATCTTGTTTGAAGGAAGTTAGAAGGTACCAATTGCATACTAATAACTGAATAAATTTACCGTAGTTTTTCCTCTTCAGAAGTGGTGAATCACATGAACACAGAAAGAGTATATTTCAAAGAAATTATTCAGAAGTTTCGTGGAAAATTGGTGCTTGAGTTTTGTCTTATAAATATACATAAATGTGAGGATCAAAACGAGCAACAAGGAAAAAGATGGGGTGTTTTTCCTCCCGAGATAGAAACACAAGAGATGAGAACAAAAGCAAGAGTGGTGGAAGATTGCAAAGTCGTGGCTATCAAGGTAGCACCAGAAGAATCGATGCTGGTTTGGTTTCTGTACCGGACATGGGTTCGGTTGTAACTGATTATGGTTCCACTGCTCATCATCATGCAAGTGGTTATCATGGCTGTGCTGGTGGAGGTGGAGGCGGAGGTTGTGGAGGAGGCGGTGGCGGCGGAGGTTGTGGAGGAGGTGGTGGTGGTGGAGGAGGCGGTGGTGGTGGAGGTTGTGGAGGAGGCGGCTGCTGAGGTTCGTCTCTTTGACATTGTGTATAGTGTTATTATTTTCCGTTTACTATTTGCAAGAGTTTTTACTTTTTGTCTGTTGACTGATATTTTCTGTAATGCTTTGATGTCATTATATTAATTATGTTTAGAATTTCATGTAAACTTGGTTCGAATTTGAGTTCTGAAACTAAAGAAAATATTGTGAATTGAATGCATAAAGTTTGGTTTTTAAAATTCACAGTTTCTTTGCATGGATATGGCAAAGGGCTGCCCCACAAAAAAAAAAAATGAACGAGTCTTGTGCTAAAGTTGTGCACACGTATGATGAAATGATGTATCCTGAGTGGTTAACTAATGTAGTAATGTAGTACTCATAGTAGTCCAATAATTATATACAGGTTAAATATGTTTTTGTTTAAAATTTAAAATTAGTCTCTTTTCAAAATTTTTTAACCAATTTAATCATTTTAAATGTATAAATATAGTCCTTTTAACCAAGATTTGTTAAATTTATTTGATGTTTCAAAAATGTTTTAGGATAATATTTGAGTTAACATTAAAAACAAATATATTAAATGCGGTAAACAATTCAAATACTATGGTGAGATGTGTTTGTGACATCATATAAACTTAACAAAATTTAGTTAAAAAGATTAAATCTACACATTTAAAAGGATTAAATTAGTCAAAAATGTTGGAAAAGGTACTAATTCCAAATTTCACTCAAACTTCAGGAACAAAAACATATCTAACCCTTATACAAACTTAAGACATTTTTCATTTTTTGGTAAATAAAAAATAAATGATAAACGAAGAGAATTTTTTTTATTCAACTGTAATTTGGGCTCTTTGTTTTTACAAAATTCACAATTTTAGGCACAAACTTTTTTTCCTACTATTTTACTCTTATACTTTCATTTATTCGCAATTTTATAAGTTATTTGAATTTCGTTTTCTGCTTTGTGTTGATCCCTTGGCTTTTAATTATTCATAGTCTTTTATTACTTTGAATATGACGCAATCAAAATTGAGAAAAAAATATTGATAATTAATAATTCGAATAAAAATTAGAAACAACTATCAACTAAAATCACAAAAACAGACTTTTTAAATACGATATTTATGATTTTTTAGGTTAAGTATCAGTCTCATGTGGTGCAGATGACCTAGATTTACGCTACAAAGTATCCGATGTAAAATTGGAGACGGACGTAATTTGTTTCATTTTTTTTAGACTTAAATATCTTTTTGGTCCTCATTTTCGTAATGTTTGTTGCGGATGGTCCTCATTTTCATAGAATGTTTAAAATGGTCCTCATTTTTACCGAATGTTTAGAATGGTCCTCATTTTCGCAATTCGTGTTTTATTTGGTCCTTTTTTGTAACGCCGTTTAAATCATTAACAGAACATTGTACAGGTGGCACGGTTTGTATTAGGGTGTGTTACGTGTACTGTAAAGGTGGCTTAATTAGATATTTGGGGATAAGTAAGTAAGCTAGGATTTTGGTAGGGAATGTTTGGGCAGTTGGTGAGTTTTGACAATCTTGTTCCTCCATTCCCAATTGGTATTGCTGCAATCTTCTTCCTGCAATCCCATTGTATAGGTATGTTACGGTCCCAATCTTCTTCCTTTCACTCTGGTTGTAATCGTTGGAGGCAACCGTGTTGTATCACTTCGTGCACTATTGGTGGTTCAACGATAAAGGATAACACACAAATCAGCAAAGGAGGTCATAGAAAAAAAATGTAGCATATGCCGTCAGATTGGACATAACATGAACAATTGCCCAGATAAGTCTGTGGATGAGCAGACTGCAACACCTGCTGAGACTGCACCAGATGCCCAAATTGCTGAGAATGCACCAACTGCTGAAACTCAAACAACTCAACCACCAAGGAATGAAGTGGAGAATCAAGCAACACCACTACCAACACCAGAAGAACCATCTCAGCAGTTTAGGATAAAATTACAGATTAGGAGGAGACCATGATAGCAGCTACAAACATCTTAGTTATTTTAGAATTTCTGATGTAGAATTCATTATTGATGTACTACATTTTGACTTTCCTTAAACTTCGTTCAGTTTCACTTTTGTCAAACATTGATGTAGTGCATTTTGATGAGGATGAATTAATGTTATGAATTTAACTTCTTCCAGACTTATATCAATTTAATTTTTCC
>Ga0214543_1005716_pt1 | contig 22627 bp, 11 predicted proteins | sample CNSS2metaG_FD_160094 | JGI IMG/M metagenome (GOLD analysis project Ga0214543, IMG submission 160094) | Root nodule microbial communities from cowpea collected in UCLA plant growth center, Los Angeles, California, USA - CNSS2 | ecosystem: Host-associated > Plants > Roots > Nodule | place: USA... | reverse complement strand
TATATATATATATCAAAATAAATTCATGCCAAATTAATTACTCTAATTCATGCATCCACATACGAATTATATCATATTTTATCTACTTCCAAATTTGTGCACTATAATATACTTACTTGCATTGGTACCCGTTATACGCGCTGCTTCCGCTCAAACATCTACCATTAATAAAAATCAAGCTTCAAATAATTTCACCTCGTGATCCTTCTGGGACAGCTTCGTGTTATCCAAGAATTTATCAGCTTGGGGCCTTCTATGCTGCTTCTACATTTTATTCACTCTCAATTTTTTAAGTCATTTAAAACTATGTTTTATCACTTTCACGTTTGATAACTTCACCGTGTTCATATCTTAAAAGCATGTCTCATCTCAATAGTCAAGTATAAAATTAAATATTAATGGGTGATCCGATAACCGATAACACAATAGATTCAACGATAACAAATTTTTTGATAATGGGTGGTTCAATAAACATTAAATCTCATTAGGATTAATTCTAACTCATGATTTTGATATCATGGACTTTAAATTTAACTCAATCTTACAAAATTATTTATATAAGATGAGATTTATACCCACTTATATACTGTTCATATGTCTTCTCTCTGGTTGATGCGATCTCTAACATACAAAGAGGAGCAAGAAGAAACTCTATGTAAGGAACTTGAATGTTTTAGGCAGACAGCCTTAATCGGAAGAAAAGAATCCTTGGTTTGAAACGAGTGTTGTTTTGTTCAAAGTTAGTTTTAGCAGTAATTTAATTGTGTGGGGTCTGTGTTGGTTTTATAGCTACTGAAGATGGTGTGATAAAAGGGGTTGGGAAAGCAAAACATGCAGTCCCACTCTGAGCTCTGGAGCGCAAAAACTATCATATAGTGTAGTCATTGTTAAGGGAAAAAATGTGACAACCTACTACGGTTTTCGAATCAATTGCACCAACAGAACCGATTCATTTAAAACATTTTGCTCCCATCGCTTTTGGGCAAGACCTGAAAGCACATGGAGGCACGCAGTTCTTTTTACTCACTACTCTTGTGTGATGAGGAACAGCAATAATACAAAACTATATAAAAAAAAGAAAAATGAAACTAAAACATTATTAATTCCTAGCTAGATCTTGATCAGTTACAAGAGACAATATTGAAACATACCTGCCATCATCATAAAGAAACACAAGGACAACATCTGATGGTTGGGAATTAAAAACGAAGGTGTGGTATTGGACCTTTTGTCATCGAGATATTGATATCTAAGCAAAACAAGTTGCTCCGTAAACAAAGGCGTTTGTCTCTGTGTGTGCCTCATCAGTTATGAACCAATACATTGGTCAAAGGAACATATCATTGAGGTTAATTTTTGGTTAGTATGTCTGTGGGACATGTCTCATTAAGATGCAGGAAAAAAAATTAGTGTGTTTCAGACTTTGGGATATATTGACTCAGTCTTTCCTTTTTTTCTTTCTCATTCTTAAAAAGTTTTCATACAACTATTTTCTTGTTCTTTTTTTACTCCATCAATTTCAATTATGGTGAAAAAAAAAGTACTAAGGAAGGTGGATATTGGGTACATGTAGTGCGTACAATGATGAATTATGATTTGAATTTTAGTTTGTCGGAATTTACCATCGTACTTTAAGATATTTTTCTTCCGGCGAATATTGATACTTACTACTTCAAAAGTTTATCGTCCAATCTTACAATTGATCTGAACATAGAGGAATAATTAACGACGTCAAAGTATTCAGGTGGTTTTAATTTTCATATCCATTGCTCTGTTTTAAAAGTTTAGTATATAGCATTTAAGACGGTGTGAAGAAGTTAGCACATGATATGTTTCTTAAATTTCAGGAGTTTAATTTTTCAGTGCGTGTGGGGAAATATATTTGTCAGAAACAATTAGTATTTTAATTAATTGCTGTATCTCTTGATAACTTAGTTTCTAACTATTACTCTGACGAACACCTGAAATAGTAATATTTAGTGTGGCATAAGAGTACTGAGCCACCGATACATGTTTGGTATAATAAGTAAACGAAATAATTGAGATGGGACTCAATAATTGATTGAGTATATGTGTGAAAAGAAGAAAATATAGGAGTAAGTTACACTACAAAGCATTATAATCTCAGTCTTCATTTCTTCGCCCTCGTCTGCAATTTATTTGTAATAGTCTCTGATTTAGAGTCTGACATCTTCAACAATAACCGGTTAGATATTATATAATTAAAACAACTGACATTAATGAAAAAATTCTATTTGGTCTGAGAATTAAATTTATTTTAAATTGATCTCTTATATTAGCTACTCATGTTTTAGATACTTGTTATCATTAGATTATAAATATATAAACTAATTTAAAATTTAACAATAATAAGAAACTAAAACCTTCATAAATAATTTTAAAAACTAATTTAAACTCTAATTTATAAATCAAATATAATCATTCGAAATTTAATCGATGTTTTCAAAATCTAGTCATACAATACTTGTTTCATGATGTCGAAATCCACTAATAACCAGCCAAATTCATCCCAACCTAACCCAAGATCCATGAGTCCCATTAGTAACAAAAAACCCTAAAAAAGACCATCAAATTTTTTTATTATTACGTAGATTATTTTCTTACGTACTTAAACAATATTTCTATTCACTTTAATAGGATTTCTTTATTATGTAGTTACAATTGTTACATATTATTAGTTTAATAATTGATTTTCTACCCTATTTGGTATTGTGGTATAGTATTATAGAAAATTATGAAATATATGAAAGAGTGTTTGAGTATTGGCAAGTATTACATATCTCTATTTAGGTAGAATTATTGGTAAGTCCATGTTGTGCCATACCTATTAGCAATGAACATCACTGATACAAATTTAGTGAGGAAATTGATAAATTTATCAGTAAATTTTATAAACGAGAAAATTACCAACAAACTTGGTGTCATTGATTCGTTGAAAATTAAAATATTGATAGATTTCATGAATTTTGTTTGTTAGTAATACGAGATTTTTTTATGGTATAAAGATCAATTTAGATTATAATTCACAAACCAATTATAAGTTTTTATTAACAATAATATAGATTATTTTAAATAGTAATATCTTTTATATATATAAAATGGTGATTAACTTAGTCAATATAATAAATTTTTTTTCTAAATTAATATTTATTTAATAATTTTTTTACAGTGAAAAAATTGCATGACATTATTCATTCTACTATTTTTCTTCTTTCCTTCTAGTAGGAAAATGATTCGTTATAAACAATAGCAATTATAATAAAATATTTAAGGTTCCAATCCTGAGTTTACTAAAATAGTATTGCTAAGATTAATTATCATATTTCAAGTATTGTTCGTTTGGAATTGATTTTTGTTATATGGTTAAAAGATATCTTCCTAGGTTAAAGGAGAGGAATATGTAAGAATTACTACTCATCTAAAATTTAAGTTATGCAACACTTTTAAATAATAGGATGCATCTTTGAGTGAAGGCTAAAGGGTAAGAAAGTCTTTAAAAATTGTCAAGGTCATAGAACTTTTGAATGCGGCTAGAGATGACAACACTTAGGGATGAGTGTGAGTTTTATTATCTTCGTCCAATACTTGAAGCAAATATCCATCTCCATATTCAACTAATATCAAAATTTTTGTCTCATTTTCATCTTTATCAAGTAACGAGTATATTTGTACAACGCTTGCATTCGTCTCTCACTATTTCAACTATTAATTAAATATCTTTTCACCAAAATAAAAACCGCAAAAAGATAAACATGACATTATCAAGAATCCGAGGCTGGAGGTTGAGCCGAGTATGTCAACACTGAAGGTCGAGTCGAACCGGCTTGAGTCGAAGGTCAAGCAAGACCCGCCAGGGTTGAAGGTCGAGTCAGGTTGGCCTAGGCTGAAGGTTGAGCTAAGCCAGCCAAAGACAATGGTCGAGACGATTCAACCCGAGTTGAAGGTCCAACCGATTTGACCTAGATCGACGGTCGAGCCGAGTTGGACCAAGCCTCAAGCTGAGTCGAGTCAGCCCTAGTCGAAGGTCGAGACGAGATGTCCTTGAGGCGAGTCGGTCAAGGTTGAAGATCGAGTTGTGTTGGTTGGACTGATGGTCGAGTCAGGCCGAAGTTCGAGTCGATCAGCCCAGGCCGAAGGTCGACCAAGGTTGGCTTAGGTCGAGGGTTGAGACGACTTAGGTTGGTCGAAGGTTGAACTAGTTAGCCTGGGTTGAAAGTTGAGTCGGGTTGGCATGGGCCATAGGTCAAGCGTCTCTGGAGAAAGTTTGAGCGAAGTCGGCTTGGGCCAAAGGTCTAGATAGCCCGGTCAGGTCGAAAGTCAACTTAGGTCATCCCAGGCTGAAGGTCTAGTATAAGTTAAGTTAAACTAGAGTTGAGTTCATTGTAAAATATAAATTAAATTTGCTTGCCAAATAAGAAAAATGAAATTTAGGATATTTCAATTACTTGATCCAAACTAATTATTTAAGAAACAAAGAGATTCAATTGCAAGTAATTTAATTACTATAGGTATTTCAATTTCTTTTAATTGTTTAAATTCCTCATACAAATACAAGGTAAGACAATACATTTATGGGTCTTATAACTCATATGTTACTCAACTTCTCATGTTTACTTAATGTGAAACTTATAATTACAATAATTACAGTTGGATTTTCATTAGTCTTTCTAAAGAAGGAGTCCCTCCCATGTTGATATATTGCTAATAAATAATAAGAACAAGTTTAAAATCACATTGATGAATATTTGTCACTAAAGTAAACTTTTTTTTTCAACTGATGTTAGAAATTTAGTGTAAAAATGAGATTTTTTGGAATGTTATAATTGATGAATATTTGTCCTTAGGCTTGTATTTTTTTATTGGTAAATTTGACAATAATTTTAAATAAAAAAATTAGAAATAGAATTTTTTAATAATTAAAGTAATTTTTCTTTTAAGTAATTATTATTTATATTGAATAACTACTTTTTATTGTAGATATCAAGTAGTTATTATCTTACTTTTTTTTATTTCTTTTTAACGAAACCCTTATTTTTCATTCATTCTTTATTTTATTTTTTTCTTTAGTCTCTTTGTTGTCCTACCTTTCATTGGTGTCTAGCAAAGGAAATATAATAAAATTGTTGAATTAATTAACGTGCTAGTTGAGGTGTGAAGTTGTGAGAAGATGGGACATTGCAAAATGCAACATAGCTTTTCAAGTGTTTCTTTTCTTTCATGACTTATTGAAGAACGTTCGATTTGGTTGGGGTCGCTTCAAGTCTTCTCTCTGCTACAAAATATACATTATTTTGTTCATTAGTCTTCCTACTTTCTTTCTTCGCTGTTATCTTCTTTGACGAAAATCATAGATTCTCTTTCACTACCTTGATGGAAGAGAAAGTGTAAAGAGAAACCCATCATTTGTTTTCTCTCCTTCGAACCCTATTATCCTTTGCTTTTCACTTTTCCCTTATCCTTCTAATGTTAAAAAAATTATATAACTAATTGATTAAAATATTTACCATTGAAGTTGATAATCTTAGTATATAGGTAATTTGCAATAAGTGATTTGAACTATATGAATATCCAATATCTAATCATCCTTGGTTTATTTATCCATCTCTTATGTTTTAGATTTAAAATTAACAAATGTAATATATGACAATTGATATACTAAAATCACAAAAGTCTAATATCTAGATTTAATAATATTTCAAACATTGCAAAATCTTCATAAATAAGATTGTGTTACTAAGAAAAATTATAATTGTCATGTAAATTATATAAAACGCTTTTTATGGAGTGCTAATCTCCATTCTTGCCGTTAATTTTTGTTAAAACTTAATGATTCTAATAAGTAAATATTGATGGTATGATTAAGGTTCAAATGTCTAATTCATAATCATGAGAGAAAGATTACGGGTTATGAAAGTTCACTTTGCACAACCCTCTGCCTCTATTAAACATAATTGCACATCCTGTCAAGGTGATTAATTTAAATAAGTTATTTTAAATTAAGAAATCAAAGTAGTTTATAACATAGATAAAGTAAAAATAAAATTTAATTTAGTAAATATTCAATCACCATAGGAATTCATAATAACAAAAAAAAAAATTAAAGACATGCAATTAGGGATGTAAAAAATATCCATATCTGCGGGTATTCGCGGATAAAATCCGCAATGGGTAGGAAATGAATATTAAAAATTGATACCCGCTACCCGTGGGTACGGGTATTTTTGATACCCGCATGTTAACGGAGCAGATATAGGTATCATAGTATCCATGGATACTCATACCCGCTAAACTTTAATTCACAAAAATATATTTATATATATATATATATATATATATATATATATATATATTTATGTATATATATATATATATATATTTATATTTACATATATATATATATATATATATTTATATTTATATATTTACATAGATATTTATATATATATGTATGTATATATTAGTAAAAAATATTTTGACCTAATTTTTTCTCAAGAATCAATCGGAGAAAGTGAGCTTGTTGATCAAAACACTAATTAAATAATTTTCATTCTGTTGAATGTCATTTTATATTTATTTGTATGATTATTTGGACTTGTATGGACTTGAGTTTGTTTGAATTTTATTTAAAATTTATTGAATGTCATCTTATATTTATTTTTATGATTATTTGGACTTGTATGGATTTGAATTTGTTTGAACTTTATTTAAAATTTATGACAATGATGTATTTTATTTTATTTTATTTGAATTTATGATTAAATATTTATATTTTAAATAATTTTGTAAATACCCGCGGGTACCCGTGGATACCTGCGGATATGAAAAAAATAGACGGATACCCGCATAACGAATACTCGACAGATATAAGTATGGATACAAAATATATATTTATCCAGTTGATAGGGTACGAGGGACTTACTACCTGTACCCTACCCGCCCCGTTGACATCCCTATCTGGAATGACTAGAACCACATCTTAGAATTATTTGTTGCATCACCACAGTCCTAAATCCCATACATGGTGTGAGGACCTTTGTGAATTTTAATTATCCAAATTAAATTCAAGAGAATAGGGAAATTAATAATATTTTATTATTTTCTTAATTCTGTTTTTTATAATACAACTCTCTACCTATATTTGTATTTAAAACGAAAAATATTTTCTAGTATTATTTCATTTTAATTAAAATGTTAGTTTGTAAAATTGAGTAAAAATAAGGGATCCTAAGTGCTGAATAAATAGAAATGAATTTTGATGTTATAAATAACATCTTTCCTCGAAAACACATATAATCATTTGTCACTTCACTTCCATCAAATCTGAAAAACCATTCATCTTTTCCTTTTTGAGAAGAATATGTAGCCTCTTACATGTTTTTGATTAATTTGATAAGAAATGAAATAGTAATTAGTTATAATGATGGAGGAATGGTGGGCCAAATAGAAGTTACCATAAATGCGTAGTATGTAGTACATGGTGTTGTACATATAGAAAAGAAGGAAAAAAAGAGATTGCACGCTTGGAATGGAAGAAAATAATATAAAGAGAGAAGAGATGATGATTAATTTGGTGAGTGCATGTGGCACGCCATACCTCCCATGCAGATAACACCATCATTCTATGCTTTATTTTTGCCATAGAGGGTGTAGACAACCAAATGGACCATTCCCTAGCTACTTCAGACAAACTAAAAAACATACGTCAATTATTTATGTTCTTTCGATTCTTATGTACCTACCACACAAACAATATGTAGCCCTAGCTTTCATCATTTTCTTTCTCCTTTTCCCATTTTTCACTCAACACTCTATACCTAAAACTTATGCATGCTACTTCCACCACTTTTTCATCCTTTCCTCACTTCAACATCACCATCACCTTAAAATTAACTCCTACTTTTCCTCTGCATTCACCAATAATGTCAATTAACACTCACTACAATTTCTTTTTTTCCATCAATATTAAATGCATTATGATACTAACATCAAAAGGATTAAACTATTTCACCTCTGTTGCTGTTACTGTCACCGTTGTCACCTCTACTTACACTTGCATTTTTCATCGTTGCTGCATTGTTTGAGAAGAAGAAGAAAAAAACTTTGTTATGGAAAATTAGTTCTAGAAGGTATCTTATGTTCTACAAAATTTGTTCTATATAAATCCTAATCCACAAAAGCTCCTTTTAAATTGCATCTCTTATGTTCTAGTGAGGGCTGGAAATGTAATTCTTAAAAACTCATTTTGAATATATGTTCTGGAAAATTTGTTCCAGAAATTCTGTTTTGAAAAACTTATTTTAGAACCCATTTCATGTTTGTACAAATTTAGTTTTAAAATTCATGTTCGGGAAAATTTTATAAACAAGTCATTTGGAAGTACCTTTACCAAGGGTAAAATGTCATTTTAAAAAATAGGAAGGCAGCTAGAAATTATGGGGCTACAGGAAGAAAAAGCCTTAACGTGGACATCAAATGAGCCCAATTTGTGGTGGGTATTATGTGACTGGGCGAACAGAACTTGCTCAAAAATGTTTTGGTTCTGCCAAGTTTCTTATGTTCGAATCATGGCCATACTACTTTTCACACCTCCAAATGATTACTAAGAGTTATACTTTTCATTTTTTTTGACAAAAATGATTCAGATATTTGGTACTCTAATAAGACACCAATTTTGTGTGTTCGCAAATATGGTATGATAGACTGTAGAACCTTGTTTCTGATGTGCATCTTGGTCATATACGTAAATAAAACTTTTTTTCACTATATACTCGTTTAAAACTTATTTTCATGGTATAGATAACTAGTTTGACAAAGAAAATATAGATAATGACGGATGCACGTAGGCAGGTGTGGGAACAAATATCCTTATAATTTTTTTTTAATTTGAGTATACTTTAAAAAAAAAAATTGCCCATAAAAAATAAGTATTATCCCTATAAGATAAAAAAAATAATAATTAACTGATACCAATTTTATTAAACTATTTTCTAATTTTTTATTTCTCCTCAAATATCAAACATTCAGTGACACAAAAATATATCAACGTGTAATTGTGCGGGAGATGAGTGATTGTCCGGTTTTATAATGAAAAAATTACATAATATTAAATATGAAAATAGAAAGAGAGCTTTATAATTTGCTTAGGATTTTAATTTGAAACATTTTCTATGCACATATTATAGACCATGTTTTGTGGCGGTGCAGGAAGAAAGACCCCATCATGTGCTTGTGCTAAGCCCAGGAAGTCTACACAAAAAACAAAAATCAAGTTGGCTATGCTGGACCAAAATGACCAACAAACAAGTAGCTGAGAAAAAAAAAAACAATATCGTTTGTTATTGATTGGTTGAAGAACATGTGGTCGTGTGGCACCTACGTGCCTTAGCGCCTTATCCAGCAACTATAGTGTTGACAGTTGTGGTGGTCGTTTAAGAATTTGTAACCTGAAATCTTCACTTTACATCACTCTATCTCTCAATCTTCATCACCAACAAGGGTTTGAGTAACCATGGCATCCACCACTCTATCTCCTACAACCCCTTCTCAGGTATCAAAAACAACAAAAGTGTTCATTATTTAACATATTCTCTATAATGTGCAGCATTATGAAGGGACTACTACATGTTCTGTGATTTCAGCTATGCTCCGGAAAGAGTGGGATTTTCTGTCCCTCACAAGCACTTCTTGTGAAACCAATGAAGAGGCAGATGATGGGGAAGAACAAGGGAATGAAAATTTCTTGCCAGGCCACCAGCATTCCTGCTGATAGAGTCCCTGACATGGGCAAAAGGCAGCTCATGAATCTCCTTCTTCTTGGTGCTATTTCACTCCCTAGTGCTGGAATGCTTATTCCCTACACCTATTTCTTCGTTCCTCCCGGGTAACTTTTCTTTTTCTTCTTCTTCAATTTGCAATTCAACCCTCTTTCTGCTGTGTAAGTGTTAAAATCAATTCACTTTTTAATTGGGGGGAGGTGGCAATTAGCATTGTTGATCCTATATGACTATTGACTTGTTCAATTGTGTGTGAATTTAATCATGTAGGTTTAGGATCTTTGTTCTTGTTTCTTAACTTTACTGTTGAAGTTCTATGGTGTGCCTTTGATTAATCATCCACAATTATATTTGGGAGTTACATATTTTTTTGGGTCTTACAAAATTTCAGATTCCTGGTTTTTGTCCTTCTGAAATTTCAGATTCCTGGCTTTTGTCCTTGTAAAAAGGGCAGAAATTTTACCCTCAAGACTGGTATTACCTTAATATATGGTAGCGTTTGAGATTTGGTAAGTGACAAATTTTGTGACAGAATTTTCAAAAACTATTTTAAACCATTAAGGAACTGATATTGTAACCAAAATTCAAGGACTAATTTGGTCGTGTGTAACTTTTGCAGAAATAAGTTGAGAGTTTACTCTAGTAATAATATGAATTCTCAAAAACCAGCGTCGATCATTTCTCTTGTACTAATTGGATCAGCTTTGGGGATCCTTTTGTGTGATGATACATCGTCCATGAGAAGCTTTTCTGTCAAACCTTGAATAATCAGCTTCTGCTTTTCTAGTTGTGCACCCTCTTCTACAATAATTATACTATTACTTCAACCTAATTCCTACATCATAATATTGGTGTGATTATAATTGTAATGATTTCTGTAATGGGAGAGTCTGAAGGAAGTTATTGAATTCAGAATTTCATATTGTTTGGAATTTTGCCTAAGTTATTTAGTTTTGCATTCTTTTCACATTAGTTCAAAATTTCTGCACCTAAGTTCCCAGTTGATTCATAAGGGGAAGAAATCTATGATAATGTTCATTACTTATTGCATCCAGCATCCAAAAGTTTGATAATTAACTCTTAACCTTCCAACGCGCTGCTTCCATTATTCAATCCAGTTTCTTCATCTACACATACCATTAACCCTAACTTGCAAAAAATTACAGTTCAGGTTCTTCAGCTGGAGGTACTGTTGCCAAGGATGCCGTTGGAAATGATGTAATCGCAGATAATTGGCTCAAGACACATGGACCTGGTGACAGAACTCTTACACAAGGATTGAAGGTAAGTTTACATCTGTCTAGAGTTAGCTTTTTCATGGATCTTCAACAACTAGCAGATGTTTTACAAAGGTTTGCCCTTGTAGAAGTGAAAATGTTTCAACCAAAATAAGCATTTTCACATTTCCATAATTTGAATCCCACTTCACAGGGAGATCCTACCTATCTTGTGGTGGAGAAAGACAGAACCCTTGCAACATATGCAATTAACGCCGTGTGCACTCATCTGGGATGTGTGGTGCCATGGAATACAGCTGAGAAAAAGTTCATCTGCCCATGTCATGGATCTCAGTACAATGACCAAGGAAGAGTTGTGAGAGGACCTGCTCCCTTGGTAAGTAAATTGGAAAACCTTCTTTTGACAAATTTGTGGCCTTTTTACTTATAGAAGAATAGTTTCAAGACAAAATTATGGTCATTTTCTTTAGGATAAAATATGTTTTAATATCTGAACTTTGACGTAAAATTGAAATTTGTTTTTATCTGAAATTTTGATACATCTTGGTCTCTAAACTTAAAAAATGAATGGATATAGTTCTTTTAATCCAATTACGTTCAATATTTTTTATGTGTCAATGCGTTTCATGCTAACATTTGAACATTTAAGTTGTTTACACCGTTTTACATGTTTCGACTTCAATGTCAGCTGGGAAACACGTTTGACATGTTGAATGTAATTAGGTTGGAAGGATTATATTCATTTATTTTTAAAGTTTGAGAATCAAATTGTATTAAAGTTTTGGACATAGATGAATTTAAATTTTCCGTGTCAAAGTTTAGGGACTAAACATATTAAACATTTTTTCTTAACAACTTAGTACGTAGTACTGTTCAAATTTTAATCTTTTCTTTTCTCTACTTACCTATGGTTAGAACAGTGATGAATGATTTTGTTATTGTTGTTGGACAGTCTCTGGCATTAGCACATTGTGATATAGATGATGGGAAGGTGGTGTTTGTACCTTGGGTTGAAACAGATTTCAGAACAGGTGATGCTCCATGGTGGGCTTAAGACTCCTTAAAGCCGTTTCTCTGTTGTCATATGTATTTAAGTATGAAATTCAAACAATCTGTTTTGTGTCACTGCATAAATATATTTTGTAATCAAATTGATATTCTGTGAACTCAAGCTATGGAAAGGAACCTTTTTTTTCCGAGTAATCCCTTCTACCATATGCTTTTTCTTTTTCTTTTCTTTTAATTTAGTGGAAAATATTGCTTTGTGCTGCCAAAAATTGAACCTTTGCTCCTTTAGAATCCTTGCTATACCTTTTTATAACCTTTATGGGTTTTGGGTAGCTGCTAATGTAGTTAGTGTGATATAAAACCAGTGTTTAGTTATTATGATGTTTAAATTAATTTTCAAAACAAAGCACTTTATTTGAATGTAAACGTGGTGTTGGAGATCCAACATCATAGATACGACTATGTAAAAGAAAATATAATATCAAATTTTAGTTTACAAATCAGTTCTATAGTATTTAGTTTAGGTCCTGATTAGTAGCGGGTTAATTTTACTTAAGTATTGAAAAACTGGAAAAGAAAAGAAAAAGTCTTGAAATCCTGAATTTGTAGAAACACGAAGAAAGATTCAAAAGAGTTCAGAAGGGAGAAGAAAGAAGAAGAAATGAGTCACCGATAGAGGAAGAGAAAAAAAGAAAGAAATTGAAAAATAATACAAATTCGGAAAAAAGAAAATAGAACAAAAAAGAAAGATATGGCATGAGAGTAATGGTTCGACCTAAAAGATGGTTCAACGTCAGTTTGACTATAATGTAAAAAGGGCGTAGTGAAAAAGTAGGAATTTTCAACATATAATAACTAACGTTAAAAACTACTTTCAACATTAGGTGAGGCCATAGCTAATTATCCACAAGAAAAGTTAGGGGAGTTCGCAAGAAAAGTTCTTGGTTTATATTGAATCATTTCTGTCAAGAACAACAAAAGTAAATATTTCTTTCGTATCTAAATATTTTATTAAGACTGATTAAATCTCATATAACTTTTGGCACTTGATTAGTTTTATCCATTTCTACACAATTTTAAAATTCTTTGCGATTTCATTCCATTGTCACCACTTATCGTATCTAATGCGATGTTGTGTCTCTGATTTCATTAACGAAAAGAAATAATTAAAAGTACAATCACTATTAAATAAATAATCTTTTAGAGATATATCATTAAATAAAGTAAAACTACTTAAAAGCCTATTATACATTACAATTTTTTTTTTGCTTGTATTTAATTTAGCGCGAATATTGTAAGTAGATGTATATGGTTTGCAATCTGTCACCGGTTCACATCATTCATGATTTGTACCAAAAACTAAAAAGTACACAATCAACTCCTTTATTTGCACATGTTTTCAATAATTACCTGTCTTTAACAAAAAAAAAATTGAATTTCGAATTATTTTAAACTAATAATAAGATATTACTTTAAATAACAAAAGTGTGCTAGTGTGAACAACGGTGCAAGTTGATCCTCTTTCCCTAGTTTTGAAAACGCCCACCTTTCATTCATACTATAATGAAAAAATACGTCTATCACACGCAAGTCCATTTGAATACAAAATAGCAATAAATTAAGCCGTTTAATCAAGGAACAGTCCACATACTCATTCTCATCGATCTTTTTAAGATCCTCTTCCTTGGTCAATTAATTAAACTTTGCTAAAATAGAAATAAAATAAATTATATGTTCGTGTGGTTTGAAGAATTAGATGCACTGGCTATGGCCAATATCAATGTGAAGACTGAAAAGTCACACTGCGAAGCACAACCGTGTGAACACAGAACATAAAAAGTTGAATTCAGATAAGGAAGCACAACTTGTTGTTGTCTTTGACATAAAAGAGAACACAAGCACACAAGTATTTGACAAATCCATTTGAAGCAATAGGAGTGACCCACCAGATGCTGCTTCCTTTTAGCCACTTCTCTTTCTACATTTCTCATCATTTCTGGGCAACGTGCAGTGTTCTATAGGAAGCTCTTTCTCGCTTCAATACCTTCTTCATCTTTTCACTACAGGTAAGGTAGAAGCCATGTTATGCTAGTCCCTTAATCTATTTTTCCTCGTATATTCTCCACAATCTTCTGTATGTCGTAACTGGTAATTTTTTTTTCTGCACAACGACTTCATTTTTAGATGTCATGAATTATTACAAAGCACTTTCACTTCTAAAACAGTAAATTCTTCTTTTGTTATGTGTATTCAAATTCCTGAAAACATGTTCCCAGATTTTATCCAAACATGGTCTAAATCGTTGGTCTCTCTTCATCAATCGTCATTTGAAAGTTGAAGCTAAAACAGTGGCAGCCAATTGTCAAATTTTAATGCGTCACTATCAGTTGCAATATCTGCGGGTGAAACACATGCTTTGACTTAATTATAGCATGATTGATAATACCTGCAATATAAGATTTTATTATTGCTTTGAAAACATGTGTTAGACTTTTTAATTCCCAGAATATTTTAAATTATTCTATTTTTAATCAAAAAGAAGGTGGTATGTGAGGTGGCTTCGTATAGTTTATCTTCAATAAGTCAAATAGATTATATATACACATTGAAACCTTGAGGTGATGAATCTAATTTCTTCATTGAAGAGAAGCATCCATGGCAGGCATGGGCAACAATGAGATTTCAACACGGCTAGAGGTTCGTACCTTGATCTATCTACTGTTCTGTTATTTCAACATAGAAACACAGAGAAATTCATTTATAATTTTTACTTGTTTGGTCTATTGAATAGGGAAAATCTGCTGCAATAGTGGTTTGTTGGCTTCTCGGAAATGGATGTCTTTTTTCATGGAATAGTATGCTGACAATAGAAGATTACTACGTTAACTTGTTTCCAGTGTGATTCATACATACATACTCTTGTTCTTCATTATCTGACCTCATATTCAAATGTTGTAATTGTAATTTGGTGTTCTGTTTGTGCAGAAATATCACCCCTCTAGGGTTCTTACACTTGTATATCAGCCATTTGCTGTTGGAACACTTGCAATACTAGCGTATAATGAGGCAAAAATCAATACACGAATTCGGAATATGTTTGGATATATACTTTTTTTCATAAGCACGTTGCTGGTGTTAATTGTAAGTCCTATTCGTTAATCTGAGAACTTGGATAATTGATTCCTCTGGGATGGTGTTTATTTATGTCCAACCAATCTGTCATAGGTGAATTCTGCAGCATCTGGTGAAGGAGGGCTTGGAATATTCCTTGCTATATGTGCACTTAGTGGTGCCTTTGGAGTAGCAGATGCTCATGTTCAAGGTGGAATGGTGGGAGACCTGTCCTACATGCAACCAGAGTTCATTCAGGTTATCCTCTGTGATATAATTATGATGAAGTTATTAAAGATTCATTAAGCTAATGAATTTGTTTGCTATGGTTTTTTTGTTACAGTCATTCCTTGCTGGTTTGGCAGCATCTGGTGTATTAACCTCTGCTTTGAGGTTAATTACAAAAGCAGCATTTGATCATTCTAGTGACGGTCTCCGCAAAGGAGCAAGTAGGTTCAATTCATGTTTGTCGTCACTGAACTTATATAATTATTATGATCATTGTTGTCCTCACCCCCTTTTAGTTTCTGATCACTTGTCATGTTATACAATTAATTATGCAGTTCTTTTCTTTGCCATATCAACATTCTTTGAGCTCCTATGCGTTATTCTCTATGCATTTATTTTTCCTAAACTACCAATTGTGAAGTACTACCGTTCAAAGGCAGCATCAGAAGGATCCAAAACTGTATCAGCTGACCTTGCAGCAGGTGGCATCCGGACATTACCTGGAACAGTACTGTGTTCTCACGTCCTTTTTACTCATCAATGCATCCCAGAAATTTTTCTTTGTTAAAGAAAAAACACAACTTATGCATTAAGGTTCATGTTTTTTCAGGACGAGGAAAATACAAAAGATCCAGAGCGGAAGGGAAACAAGCAATTGTTATCGGAAAACATTGATTATGCATTTGATATGTTCCTAATTTATGTGCTGACACTGTCTATTTTCCCTGGATTCCTCTCAGAAGATACTGGATCACATAGTTTGGGCACATGGTATGTTCATCACGAAATAGCTTGATTTTGTGACTAGAAACTAAACAAAAGGCCAAGATATATTTATTTACTCTGTGATTTTATATAACCGGATATAATGTAAATTGACATGTCTGAGTGTTTCAGGTATGCTCTCGTCTTAATTGCTATGTATAATGTGTGCGATCTGATTGGAAGATACATTCCACTCATCAAATGCTTGAAATTGGAGTCCCGAAAGATGATCACAATAGCTACCGTTAGCCGTTTCATACTAATTCCAGCATTTTATTTCACCGCAAAGTTTGGTGACCAAGGTTGGATGATATTGTTAACATCCTTCTTGGGGCTATCCAATGGTTATCTCACTGTGTGTGTCCTAACATCTGCACCAAAAGGTTACAAGGTGAGTCACCTAAGTGTTCATATAGAGCCAGAAAACTTTGGTGTCTAGACATTAAAATTTGGTGTGTTTACTTTTTGTAGGGTCCAGAACAAAATGCCTTGGGAAACATATTGGTGTTGTTTCTTGTTGGAGGAATCTTTGCAGGAGTAGTACTCGACTGGCTATGGTTGATAGGTAAAGGATGGTGAGACGATGAGACCCAATTCATGCCAGATTACAGGAATGCTTCTCAAGACTTCATTCCTTGTAAAACATTGTAGCTTGCCTTTTTAATGCTTTAAACTAATGAATTGGACGAATGCAAAATTGATTTGCATTCCTCGTGGTGGTCACACTCGCACCATGTAGAGACAAATACAGGTTACAGTGACGGTACTTGTACGCAATTCTTTGAACTAATAGTGATGATCTCTTCAGCTAATATTCCAAGCTTTTATCCTGTACTATTTTAATCTTCACTTTTTTTATTACTTCATACTATTTTATTCCTAAAAGGAATGCAAAATAAAGAGTGGAAAAGGACTAATAATAAAAGAACAAATATGTACAAAAAAAATAATAGAGTCAGAGTCCAAAATTTACAGTGAGAGAGAACAAAACGTTGGTTGCATAATTTTGTCTAATAGCTTCACGTGACACCCAGATACAGATTACAAACAAAAGCGGGCAAAGAAAGGTCTAATAGGACCCTCTCATCTCGCAATCAAGAAGTGGACCCTTCAATCACGGAAAAACCAGAAGCATCAGGAGCATAATCCAAACTATCCTCAACGGCCTAGATGAACCCTGGTTCGTCTCAAATTGCAGGGAATCAACGGCCAAGGGCATGTTGTCCTGGTCCGGACTACACTTCGATTCGTGTGGATGTGCGCTGTACATCACAGCTCGCAACACCGCCGAAACGGTTGGAATGTACGCCGTTTTGTTTCTTCCTAGCAGCCACGTCAGCGCCATCAATTGGCAGTCACGGTTGAACATCTTCTTAGCTCTCTCACTCTCACTCTCCTTATTACTCCCTTTTATCTGTTTCAAAATAAAACCAAACTTCAAAAAACTTACCAACAACCACACATTCGCTACCTCAACCTTATTTTACACAAACTAAAAGTTAACCCTTTATGTTTTTTATATCAAATTGTAATTATAATATCAATTTTGTGAGGTTAATCTTTAAAAGTCCTTGCATTCTCCTTGTATCTATCTATAAGTGATTAACCACACTCATATATTATAATGTAGGATATTTAACTTCCATTGTTTTTTTTTTTTAAATTGAGTTATTACGACATTAGATATATTCCAATATGGTATCGGAGGTGGCAAGACATGAACATAAACTCTACCTCACACGCACATGGCAGTGTCATTTTCGCAGGTCAACCCAAAATTAATTAGAATTCAGATGAAAAAAATTCAACGTTGCATTAAGAGTTGATTTTAATCTTTATATAGGGAGGAGATGAAAAAGCGTGTGACCTTTTGTAGAGCGCTTAGGCATTGCGTGCAGCCAGCGTAAGAAGCGTTGCGGCAATTCTTTTCCAGGTTCCGTACAACGGCGGTGGGGGTGGCGTTGTGGGTGCCGGAGACGTTTCGAACCGCAGTGATGTGGAACGCGTTGGGGCAGCTCAGGGAGGTTATCTGGTGGAGTCTGATGCCGCAGAAGCAGAGAATGGCGTCGCAGGTGCCGTTGGGTTGGGGGATTCGGATGCTCCGATTTCTCAGTGAGTCTTGGAGCGAGTTGACGCAACTCTGGGAGTCGTCGGGCATCATGGGGAGGTCGCCGGAGGGAGGCGGCGCGGCGGCGGATACTTCGAGGGCTGTTCGGGCGAAGGCGGCGAAGAGCCAGGCGGCAAGGACTGGACAGCAGCGGCTGCGGTCAAGGGTGGTGCCGCAGGCGTGGTTGACGCCGCCGAAGAGCTCGTTGGAGAGGTCGAGGCGGCAGATTTGGGAGCGGGTTTGGGTCGGGTATGCGGGGACGGTGTTGAAGGACGGCGAGTTCCCAGGGTTGAGAGGTTGTGCAGCTGTGAACCACATTGAAGCCAAGAAAACAAGGCCTCCCACAGAGGAGGTGATGAATAATTGCATTTTCTTTGGCTTTGGAGGATTGGAAGTTCTTCTGGTTCTTGTAGGAAGTGGAAATGATGTACCAGGAAAAACAAAGGATTAACGATGTTTGGGCTATGATTTTTATGCATAAAAGGAGAAGATAGACTGAAATGAGATGAGAGATTAGGGATATGATGAAAAGACAAATACATTTATGAAAATTAAATTTTATCTTATTATTATAATAAATACAATTAATCTTATTTATTTTATTATTTATGAAAAATTATCTAACCGTTGACAATAAAAAATAATCATTTTTTTTCTTATATACATTTCGTAACTTTATTGATCTTTTTAATTTTAACAAAAATTTCACTAATAGTTTTTATTTTAATAATTATTATAATATTTTTTATTTTATTGTATTGTTATGAGAAAAAATGGAGACACATGTTTGATGGTACGTGTTTCCGCTAGTATTTTTAACACGATTTAAGCATTTCAAAAATTCAAAATTGAAATTGTGATCGGACGATCAAAATATATTAAAAAATCCATTATAACTTAGTTTTGAAGTAAAAGATGGGTTTGAAAATGAATTGAAAGTGTTAACATTCTATGAATCATAATTATCTTGAATTAAATATAGAGCTACCATAACATAATTGGTTATGAAACAAAAGTTTGTTATCTTATTGAAGTGATAATGCAGTGGAGGCAAAAGAATAGAATGCAGGGGTTGTTTGGTAGTCCTAGAATTATTGAATAGGTGTTGAAGGGTGAGTAAGTTGTCTTTAATCACGTTGTTAGTGAGTATTGGAATAGTTCTATAATTGTCCTTGATTAAATAATGTCAGAAATAAATTGACTTTCTTTTTCTCTTTAGTCTTCTCCTACTTGCTTTTACTATTCTCTCCATCACCAGCACAAGGAAATCCTGACTCCTACATCGAAGACATATGTCTACAACTGCAAATATAATTAACAAAATGTTTAAACCTTTTTGATTGAAAATTTCTCTGTAACAATTAAGTTCTTTTTATTAATATTGTACTAACCGCATATATTATGTGTCGTAGTTTTTTCTTTCTAAACTTTTTTTAAAAAATTAAAATAAATTTGTTACTTATCAAGTCAGTCTTGTGTCATATGATAAGGGATGATAATGGGTCAAATCGAGTACGGATAGTGTTTATCCACACAAAAAAAATATCTACATGTTTACTTGCATGGTATCTATTTAAAAAATATCTGTGGATTTTTTAAAAATTTGTGAGTATCTGTGAATACCTGCATACCCATGAATATTTAAAAAATATTTTTTTTTAAATAAAATTATAAAATATAAAATATAAATTAAATTTTTAATTCTCAATTTAACCTAATAAAAATAATTTTAATTTTAATTTTAATTTTTTGCAAGTAACGGGTACTCGTGGATACATGTAGTACCCACATCCGACCTGTTTATAAGTGGGTATAAATATAATCACTACCCGCGGCTCCTAACTATCTATCATGGATTTTATCCACGGATATCTGTAAGCGCATGTATTTTTGTCATCCCTAAATATATGGACTAAATTTATACTAAAAGAATAAATACATAGATTAAATTGAAATTAAGTCAATGACATGGAGCTAACAATGACAAGTGGTACTACCACTGTCATGTCACCAGTGGCGGACCTACGTTTGGACTAAGGGGAGCCATGACCCCCATAATTTTTTTTTTTTACATTTATATAATTAAATATATGATTTTAAATAATTTTTTAAAATTTAATATGTTTAATATATTTTATATATTTGATATTCTAATAAAATTTTATACATCTATATTTTTATATAAGGAAAATTCTTTTTTTTTTCACATTTATTTTTCAATTTTATCTTTTAAATATTTTTTAAATAAAAATAATTATTTTATTAATATTATCTTTTAAATAGTTATTTGTTTAATTTAACCATTTTTATTAGGTTATTTAAAAAAAAATTAATCATTATAAAAGAAAATTAATTATACTAAAAATATGAAAATTATTTATATTTAATTTTATAATTATAATAATAACAATAATTGTAATTTTATTATTTTTTATTATCATAAAAAAAGTAAATACAATATTTTGATTAATTTATATAAAACATTTTAGAATTACTCTTTTGATTTCTATTTTTCGTTCAAAAATATTTAGTTGGTCTTCCAGTTTTATTTTAGTCCCAAATTGGTCGACTTTTGATAAATGATACAATTTTGTCCTTTTTTTGTTAAATTTTTTGAATCGAACCAATAATTTTTCATCAAAATTGAAGTTCTGAATAAAGATGATTTATTCTGTTGGTGTAATTGACATAATCTTAGTGTCAATTTTGATGAAAAATTCTTGTTCCGTTTCAAGAAATTTAATAAAAAATATCAAATTCCATTATTTTTTATAAAATCGAGACTAAATTAAGACTAAAAAACACTATAGGAATAACATATATTTTTAGATGAAAAAATTGACCAAAGAGTAATTCAATCAAAATTTTGACAATCCCAAACTGCCACTACATGTTGATCTGCACTACCACATCGCACAATATTAACTTGACACGTGACCATTTTTTTTAGAAACTAAAAAGTTAAAAATTAAAAAATTCATAAAAAATCACGAATTGACATATGATACCTATTTAACTCAGTTGTACGGTACTACCAAAAATGACTTAATTTTTACACATTTTGAAAAATAAAAACACATTTAAAACGAATCAAAATCTGAGGAACAAATTAAAATTTTTGAATAAAAACAATGATCAACCTAAAAAAACACTGATAAGGAAATAATTGGAAATATTATAATAAGGAAATATTTAATATAATTTAAAGAATAATTAAATTGTTCTGCCACTATTAGACTATTACTTTTGTAAGTAACGGTTATTTATAGATAAATAATTTTTAATATTATTTTAGTTTAATAAGATTTATTATTATTTATTATTTAAGTTAATAAGTACTACAATTTAGTCTTATTTTATTTTAATTATTTGATATTGTTAATTTTTTTTTTGAATTTTACTTATTTTTAACATGTTTATTTTGTTAACAAATATCATGTCATGAAAATTAAATTTTTAGTCAATTAACAACGTTAATTTTCATTTTTATTTATACTTATTTTGTTGCCACATGTGCAATAAGTTATTTTATTCTTTTATCAATTTATTTTATTTTTAAACTAATTTGCTCCAAAAATATTAAAATATATTTCAACTAATTTACTTTTTTACTCATATTTATTTTCTTATCATATGTTTCTATAGAGTTATTTTACTCTTTTATCCTTTTGTCCATTTGATTGTTTTGAAATTTATTTATTGAAAAAATAGAAATATATTTCAACTCTATCATTTAATATCTTTCAATATATTTATTATTGCAAAAAAAAATTATATTAATAATATTAAAAAGTTATTTATTTTAATTTTTTCATTCTTAATTTTATTCTTTTATAATTTATAATTATTTTATCATTTAATAAATTATTAAAGAATAACTTATATCTAAAGAGTTAACATTTTTTTATACTATCTTTCATTTTAATTTTATCTTTGCAAGATTTTTAATTACTTTTTCATTTAATAAAATTAAATTTAGAAAAAATATTTTTTCTTTTATTTTTTGAAATAATATTATTTAAATAAATAATATACATTTATTAACCATATATGTTATTTACAGCCACGTATGAAAATATTGTCATGTAACTTGGAAAACATGTATTGAAAAGTTATTTATTAGTTTAATATTAAGTTATTATATAAATATTTTTATTATTGAATATTCTTCATATTTTTATTATTTAAAAATTAAGGGTGACAAAACAGGTTAAGCTCAACGGGAGAGTCCATCGGTCCGTGTTAAAAGTAGAGATGGCAAATAAATCCGTGCCCGTGGGTATCACCCGAACCCGTCCCCGTTTTGACGGGGAATCCCCGCTTTGACTGGGTATGGGTATGGGTATGGGTAATACCCGAAATTTTCAACTGGGGAT